>Ga0233410_10000163_pt1 | contig 23881 bp, 47 predicted proteins | sample Na_anoxic_1_MG_FD_179869 | JGI IMG/M metagenome (GOLD analysis project Ga0233410, IMG submission 179869) | Seawater microbial communities from Saanich Inlet, British Columbia, Canada - Na_anoxic_1_MG | ecosystem: Environmental > Aquatic > Marine > Inlet | place: Canada: British Columbia...
CTCATAATCTTATTTAAGATTCCTAGTGATGTAAGTGTCTTACCTGTTCTTACTTCCATTGACAAGTATACAAAGCTGTAATCAATCAAACACTTAACCCCTTTAGTTATAATGTCCTTCTGATAGTCTCTAAATTTTATCATAGTTTATTTATTAGTTTACTCATAGTTTATTTATTTCTTGTTTAACTTCTTGCCAATACTCCTTTTGAGGGTCAATATCTAAGCTAGACCAAGGTGTTGGATATGTATTAATTATCTCATCTACACAAATTAATGCAGATTGTTTAGCTATTGCTTTTGAAGGTATATCTGTTTCCATTAAAAACGTCATACATAATTTATTTGCTTTATCTTTTGCTGTCATAGCTTTTCTATTTCGTTTAATACTTCTTGATAGTATTCTAATGTTTGGTTGTTAGATGGTTTTAGTATTTCGTTTTCAAGTATAAGTCTTATATGTAGTTTAGCACATTGCTTTGCTATCTTACTACTTACCGTATCGTGAAAGTCTTGACCATCTACGTTGTAAAACTTCTTGTATATCTCGTATGCTTTTTCTTTTGGTGTTTGCATAAACAACCATTCTTTTTTCTTCATAGTTTCTTTTGGTATGTTTCTTTTAAATATTTGTAGACACCTGGTAAAACATTATTAGCTTTCTCTTGATTCTTATAATCTATTTTACCAAGCTTCTCTACACTATACAAATTCATCTGAGTTTTCTTACAAAAGAAAATATCCTTACCATTAGATGATATACCTCCTTTTCTTATAGCAACTTTAAAATAACCGCTATGGTCCATCTTTTTTATATAAACCTGAAAGTCATTGTCGATACACCATTGTAGATCAGAATTCAAACTCATCTTCTTTTTGTTTTAGGTTAGTTTTCTTTGTTGAGTAAATAATAAACTTACCGTTTAAGTCTCTGTCTAGAACTACATTAACTACATCTTTCCTAAACTCTCCATAGTCTTTTAACCATTTATTAAAGGCAATGTTAGAAATACTTCTTTTAGCCCTTGGCGCATAATCCTGATTCTCACTTATAAATTCTGTAAACAAATCTTTAGTGTATATCTTTTCATTCATTCTAAGCAACTCATTTGGATTACTTCCTAGTATCAATCCACAGAACTCAATGAACTCATGTGAGGTAGCAGCAGATAGTTTTCTAATAGAAAGGTTCTTGAATTCAGATTTAACTAATCCATGATTAAGATAGTACATAAGGTTCTCTATCATATAGTTATCAAATGCACACCACTCATCTTCATTCCAGTCAGAAAATAAAAGCTTTTGAAATTCTACCAATGGAGTAAATTCTTTTGTATAAAACTGCTTGAACTCTAACTCCCACTTTCTTCTCTCAAATGAATTACCCTTGCCTTTAATCGCATAGTTAGTTGTTATAGCAACCTTTGGTGACTTATGAAATGGTATCTTGATTGCATCCTTGTTCTTCTTCTCTAGTGTTAACCCTTCGGTAACAACACTAAACAATCTTTCAAAGTCAAAATGTTTCTTGACATCATCAAAACAAAGTATCTGAGTATCTGCACTAACCAACTGGTAGGCGAAACTCTTCTCAAAATTAAAACCTTTACCATCAATAACTACCAACTTCTTCATCTTGGATATGGCATTGATAAATAAACCCTTACCTGTACCACCCTCTGGATTGTCTGATATAATCTCATCATTCAATATAACAGCAGGGCAGTAAGATAGATTCTTATAAGCATGAAGCATATAGCCTATCGTACTCTCCATTGACTTAATAGTTTTCTTATCAGATCCCGCTACGTTTGACACGAATGTTTTGTAATCACATTCGTATGACTCACACATCTCAAAGTCTCTATCTATAACCTGGTCCTTCCAAACATATCCACCCAAGTCTAGGTAGTCTATCGTGGTCTTGCTATTCTTTGTGACCTTTACAGCGCAGTTATTATAATAAAGGTATGCGGTATTCTTGTCGTCTTCAATAAAGTAAACATTAACAGTTCCCAATAATGACAAGAACTCTTCCTTAAAGTACCTTGTCTTATCTGCAAAGTAATTATAGATAGACATATCATCAAGTTTTTCCAAATGCCCTAAAACAAAGTCCTTGATTTCTTCCTCAGTAGTATGGTCTATTTTGAAGTTGGTTACTTTAACAAATATAAAACTCTTACTACCTTCAGGAGAAAACTTCCAGAATCCATTATCCTCAAGGAATTGTCTAAACAAATAATGTATTAGTGTTATAACACCCTTATCACTCTTGGTCCAAAACCTTTTGTCAGTATCTTCTTCTTCTATTGATCTTATAGTAGAAACCGCTATAGCATCTTCAATACCTGACTCAACTAATTGAAGACGAATTTCTTTTTTTGATACTCCGCGTTTTAATTTAACCCTAACCTGATTAACCTTATCCTCATCCTCATAATACTTAGAGCCATGGTTTTGAGTTTGTGAGTATGCAGAGTTTATAGTAGTTTGTATTTCATTCATTGTGAAATCACTACTCTGAAACTGAGACATGATATATTCTGTTAGTGACTTAGTAACTCCGTAGTCATTAAAGGCCGCAGCCAATATGTATACGTTATTGTTTCTCTCGCCATCAACTATACCATACTTCTTAGTCCACCACTTCATAAGTATATCTACTATCTTGTTCTCATTAGTTACAGGTATCGTAGGCCTAGATGAATACTTATCTACAACCTTGTACTCCTGCTCCTCTATCTTAGTCCAGGTGTTTGAGTTTTCGTTTACATGAACTAATGGGTCATACGACTCATAGCAAACTCTTGATATATTCTTACTAGTCTTATCAAAGTAATCAGAATTAAAATATCTCTCTAGTGATATGAAATAGTTCTTATGGTTTTGTGGTTCTTTAGGTATCTTAACAATAGCTTTTAGACCATTACCGCTAGGCGATACAAATACAGAGTAAATGTATTTATCTTTTGATAGTCTTTCTTTTTCAGATGTCATATCTTTCTTGGTTTTATAACCATCGAAATCCAAACATATAAAACCACTATGCTCAATCAAGCTATCATCACTTCTCTTATTGAATGTTCCTGAAAAACATATAGCAGGTAAACTCTTTTTAAGTTCTTGCCTAACCTCTTTGTTCTTTTCTGATCTAATCTGTTTAATCAAATCTTTTGACTTACCTTCCTTTATTCTTTCAAGGATAGAGTTCAAGTCTCTGAAGAAGGGAGTGGAGGTGTCCCTTATGTTTCTAAATATAGTAACATTGTTATGTTGCATATGCTGACTTTTTTTCTATATACTCTTTATATAGTTTTATTAATATTATTTTTTTTATTTTGTATATCTAAGGGAAAAACTAAGCATTCTTAACATAGATAAAAGAAAAGAAAAGGGGCTAATAGCCCCTAATCTATTCTATTAGAGTGTATTAGAATGGTAATCCATCATCTTCCTCTTCCTTTGCAGGAGCAGGATCAGGAGCTTTATCCTGACTTTTCTTAGGAACAAATTGGTCAAGCTCAATATAAGCTGTACCTCCCTTGCTATTAAGTACATTTAGATTAACCCATCCATTCTTATCATGGGCTTTTAAAAACTCAATAGCGCTCTCAACTTTTACGCTGATGTTACCTATTACGAAATCGGGTGCGTTCTCTCTTCTCTTGAAGATGAAACCGTCTGCAAAAATTTTGTCTTGTGACATATTTAATGGTATTTATTTGGTAGCTTAGTTGGAGAAGCTACTCTGACTCCTTTATTATTATGAGTGTGAAAAGAATTAAAACTGTTCGTACTCAACAAACTGTGTGAGGTCTTTCTCTGAGTCTTCAGCAAAGAACTTCTTATACATCTCTACAGCTCTTATAACCTTGTCTCTACCTCTTAGTAAGGTTTCTTCACTTGGCTTTGCTATCTTAAGCATTAAGGTCTTCTTGTCCACTATATAGAACTCAACAGGCTTACCAAATAGTTGTTGGTATATGTATGCCTGACTATCATAGTTGTAGTCATTAGCACTCCATTTAAACTTGTTGATGTCTCCAGAGGTCTTGATGTCAATCACCTTATCCTTTGTTATAATATCAGCCTTACCCTTCCAAGTCAAACCAAACAACTCAGTAACAGCAGGCTGCTCATATATGTTAGTTGACTCATAGATATCTGTATGCATTACAAAGTTAGACTTCATTGAATCTACCCAAGTATTAATAGTCTCTACCTCCTTACTTAACAACACATCGTATGGATGCAAATCGTTAGCTGTAATGTACTCTTTAAATACTTTGGTTGATCTTGTTGAAGACTCTACTATTTTGTAGTTAGGAAGCTTCTCAGGCTCTAACATTGCTGTGTGGAAGTAACCCCCCATTATTAATGGAAGGCCTTTCTCGTTCTTTCTAAACTTTCTAGGATTCTTTAGTAGGTTATATATATCTGAGTTAGATAGATATTGTTTACCAAAGTCTCCGTAGTATTTAGAATCGTCTCTTAACTGTTCTATTATATTACTTGACATAGGCTGATAATTCTTTTTTGATTGCTGTAGGTATAATGTATTTAGTTTCTAGTGTCTTAACTATTGAAGACAACGACTTAGTGTTGTTTGCCTTAACATAGTTTACTACATCATTCCACTTATCACTGGTCTTCTTAAGCGTAGGCTTAGACTCTTGCTTAACAGCAGGTGCTGCCTCACTAATGTCTACTAAATCTTCGCCTGCCCATAAAGATAATCCCAATCCATGCATAGCAATAGCCTTAACCGTACTACGTTGTATGGTCTTGTTTACTGCAAATGATGTGATCTTATCTACTGAAAGTGATTGGTTGTTGTGTCCCATTATAGGTAGGTAGTCGATATGCTCTACACCTTCTATTGTTACACCAACCTTTACATAACCTGTGTTACCATCTGTAAAGAAGTTCAACTCAGTTGCCTCTGACTCATATACCTTTCGGTTTGCATCAGGGTATTGGTCTTTTACCATAGCCCAGGCATACGCCCAAGATAAGTAATCAAACCTTCCTTTCTTTTCTAATCTATCCTTAACATTAAGTGCTGCTAATGTTTTGAATGTGGTCTTGTTTCCCATTGTTGTTTTTGTTTTTGTTGCCATTTGTTTTAAATTATATTAGTTCTAGTTTTAACATGTCCTCTGTAGATAGCCCACACTTTACAGCTACTTTCTTGTTGTACTTCTTGATAGCACCACTAAGTGTAAATAGCCTATACAATGTCCACAATCCACAGCCACCCAATGTAAGGTAATAGAATATTTGTTTACCCATCTTATTCATACTTCCATAAGACCATCCTACTAATAGGAATAAAATCCATATGTTCCCCTTGTCTACTGCTTGTGCGTTATACGCGTCATAATTTGTCATAATCGTTTGGTTTTAGAAATTTTACTGTACTTATTTATTAATTCACTTCTTTTAATCTTCATAGACTTGTAATGTTTTTTATTGTTCCTGCTGTTGATTTCTTTCTTTATGCTTTTATTTAAAGCTTCTATCCTATCTAAGTAGGATTTCTTTAAGACATCCACAACCCCTGGCCTAAATCCATTGTTTAGAAATGAATCGTATAGATATTCCTCTATCTCTTCATACTCTAATCCAAAGGTTCTAGTGTTGAGTATTTTTATTTCATCACGTACCTTAACAACTTTAATACCTTTATAAATGTATGCTTGTTTGTTTCCATAAGACATGTCTACAGAGACATTATCTTCAATGGCCTGTTGCCATATATCTAAAAGGGTATACGTTCTAGTCATTAAATTTTTCTATGCAGTTTTCAATTAAGTCCCATACATCTTTGTCTGTAGACTTGTTTATCTTGTCAATACCATAGTCAATGTTCTGTCTAGTAACATCAAAGCCATTGCTTTTCATTAGGTTTCTGATGTCTACTATCTTCATTGGTCTTTTAGTACATATGTAGTACAGTATGTACCTTGGAATAGAGAATCTTATCTCTCTGGTATTGGAAAATAATTCCTCTCTTGTAATGCCACACTCCTCACATACGAAGTTGGCATACAGATTAAATATTCTGTTTTTCATTGATTGTTGTTTTGTATTGGTTACCTAAATTTACGAAGTATTCTTCCCAAGAAAATGGTGTAGAAATAATGGGGAGTGAGTTCAACTCTCCCTCTCTTTGTTTAATGAACTCTTCACTTGATCTTCCCATCAGTATAGAATTTAATTATTATTTTTTACAAATATACATTTTATTTTATAAATAAGAACTATTTATTTGCTTTTATTAATGAAAGATTAGTCCTACTTTTTTGTTGTCACTGAACCATTTGGTAGCCATCAGGTCAATGCTGCTAGAATCAATATAGCCAGCGGAATTAAGAACATCAATATTGTTAAAAATCTTTGTATGCCTGTGTAGTTCTTCATCTATTAAATGTTTTTGTTTACCTGAATCACTGAATATGATGTCGTAGTTATCAGGTAGGTTAGTTTTTAAAATCATATCTATCATGTTAGTATAGCTGTAGAATCTTACATCTGGATTCTGATTAGCTATTGTAATCCACTTAGCTAGGTAACTCCTTGAGTAGTAGTCACCACTATCGTGTACCCTTACATAGTCAGGACGTTTCTTTTTTATCTCTGCATTCATAGCATCAATAAACTCTACAGTCTTACTAAGTTGGTATCTCTTTTCAAAGGCGGGCTTTACATTACTCCATACATAAGCACCCTTCTTTGCGTAACAGAACTTAACACACTCGTCAGCCATAGGGCAGGTAAGCTTACCACTTGCCGACTTGTATGCAGGTATTCCAAAGTTAAAGACTCTTAAATTAAGAGCCTTACTTGTTTTCTTTAACTTACTGTTTTGTGTTAGTAGGTTCATATCTTTATGTTTTTAAGTATATACTCGATTACTTTGACTGTCCAACCATTACCAATCATCTTATACCTTTGCGCATTAGACACACCCTCAGTATAATTATCTGGCACTGTTTGCAGTCTCTCACACTCTATTGGTGTGAGCTTCCTCCAATTATATTTCTCATTTATAATTCCCTGACTCGTCTCTGCTGATTGAAGACAGTGGGCTTTATCTTTTAACAACCTACCTCTTCTAGTAGTACTAGTAGGATACTGTATGTCAATCCCCTCACCAATACCTGCTGCAACATAACCTTTCTTAGTGGCTTCGGGAAAACAAACCTTATCTTCTATCCTTATCATAGTGCGTTGGCTTCTCTCTATACTATTCCACCAAGTAGCACCTGCATACCTAGCTGTTAAGCAATAGGCTTTACCCTTGTTGGTTACCATCCTCTCATCAACCTTAGAGCCTTTAAGCTCTCCTTCTGTTTGAATGATATCTTTTAGCTTTATGCGTTGGTCAACAGGATCAAGTAGATAAGGTATGTTAGTCCAATAATATCTCTTTCTAGTTTGTGCTGACAATACTGCTGAGTCTATATAAATAGGTTGCACACCTAAGTAATTAGATATTATATCTCTGCTGTCGCTGTTCATCTTGACATTCTCCAATAAGAAATACTTTGGCTTGCATTCTTTTATGAGTCTAACAAACTCAAAGAACAACTTACTTCTAGGGTCTTCAAAGTCAAGCCCCTTGCCTGCCCTACTAAACCCCTGGCATGGACTACCACCCATAATAAGGTCAATACGTTTTGAATTAGGAATGTCAACTATATACTTGGATTCTTTTTCTCTTACCAAACAACCTCTATAATCAGAGTAGCTTAACTTGGTAACGTCTCCAACATGAACCATGTTAGGGTAGTTCTTCTTAGCTATTTGTATAGCATACTTATCAATCTCAGAGGCAAAGTAGTTGTCTACTTTAATGCCTAGGTTGTTGAGGGCTATCTGTCCACAGGACATGCCATCGAATAATGATAGTACATTCATTGTATCTTTTTGTTTTGAGCGTTAATAATCTCGCCATATGGCGCTTCTTTCTTCCATCTCCTAGCCTCTTGTAAATCAAATGTATACCTAGTCCTAACCAGGATACTATCTTTAGAGTTAGAGAGTTTTACTTTAAACAGTTGGTCTTTTACCATTATTATTAATTTTAAGTTACCTCCTTGGAGGGGCGTCTTTCCGTCCTGTCAGTCTTGCTGTAATTTATGAGTTTATGGAGGGCTTCTTAAACCCTACACGCCACCTCAATTTAACTTTTTAAGCATTACAACGGCCTACATTAGCGACAACTAAGGATTGTATTTATGGCGTGTTTAATTTTATTGACCTGAAAAAAGGTTATTTTCAGGTTGTACAACCTGGAAAAAGGTTGTTCCATAATACTTATTACTTTTTCTTGCTTTTCTTGCGCCACATGATGCCCTGCAAGAGGTCAACAGCATTGACAATATAACTAATACTACTACTAAAACTTTTGATTTGTAATTCATAATTATTTATTTATTTATTATTAAATTAAATGAACTCATATTTTTACACATATGAGTGTGAACAATATATTATAATTCTTTTATAGCTTCTTCTAGTGTGTCTCCAAGATATTCATCTAGGCTACCATATCCATAGTACCCCTTTTTGTAATTACCTATACCATTCTGGTAGTCGTTTTCAAGTAAGTATATGTCATCGTGATCTGTGGAATCCCAATCAGGGGTGTCCCATTCCAATGTACGTATCTCTACACCATCAACAATCTCAAACTCAGCACCCCAGCCCTGCTCCTCCTCATAGTAGTAGTCAAAGGTTGGTATGTCTTTAATGAGCATAGCCATAATAATTGGTGCTACAGGCCCCCAAGCTGTAGTGAATCTGTACGTACCATTATCCCACTCGTTATCGTAGCATCCCCACTTAGTACCCCAATACTTAGACGCCCAGTCATACCAATTATCTGCATCATACTTATCAAGCAACATCTTTTGCCTGTCTATGGTTAATGGATAGTGCTTGAACTTATCTGTCTTATTCTTCTCCATCTGCTTGTCATACTCTGATTGGGTTACAATCCTAGCAGGACTTGATGTGTTGATTAGCTCATCAGGCATGGGCTTGTAGTATCTACATAGCCCCACCTTAGCTATCTCTTCTAACTTCTTACTGTACTTCTCTGACACAGTTATCTGTGCGTAAACGTGATTTGGCATAACTCTATTTGTTTAATTGATTAATAAATTCTACTACAGCTTGATACCTTACGTCTATATCATTAGACCTTAAGCAATCATCAAAGTATCCTATCAGCGATATATTATCCTCTAGGTATTTGTCAATTTGTTGACATACAGGCATCAGCCAATCCCAAGAGGTGTGATACATCATCTGATTTACAGGCATTGTGTCTTCAAGCATAAATTCTGCTATTAGTTTATTGTTTTTCATATCTTTATTTAATTAATTGATTAACATGCAGCCCACCCAATGAATACATAGTGTGTGTCTGTCTCATAATACTTGCACTCTCTCTTGTCTATATTATCCAATGCCTCCTCATAGGCATCGTCATCTTTAGGCTCGGATATCTTACCCTCCAATGAACACGTTGTTATTGTGCCATTGTACGGGTCGTGTCCGTACTCATACGCCTCCTCTTCTCTCAAAGATTGGTAGGCTTCTCTTGCTGATTTGTAATGTTTCTTACTTGCATCGTAATGTATACTTGTTGCTCCCATAGTTATTGGTATCTAATTAATATTGATTTTATTTCATGTTCGTTATACTTTATTTCATCGGCTAAAGATAGAAATTGTTCTAATGCTTCTAACTCATATTCGTTTAATTCATCGGTGTCGCCTGACTCTATAGCGTCTATGCAGTCTCGCATATCACGCACAGTATTTTCAAATCGACAGTAGCTCATGTTTCCCATAGTTATAGTTTATTAAGTGATTCTTTAATCATTTCTAGATACATCTCTTGCATCTTCTTTTGTTCCTTACATACTTGCTCAATGATAAACGGAAGGTCTTTGTATAGCTCTTCCACGTTTATTACAAGGACCTGTTCGTTACCCACATCTCCATGATTTATTACTAGCTCCCCATCTGAACAGTGTAAGCTGTTTGTTTCTCCTACGTAAACTGATTTGTTTTTTTCCATAATTTAATTGTGTTTATTGATTATTAACTCTATGTTTTTTTACATCTTTTAATGCTTGCATTACATTACCTCTTTCTGTTTCAGAAGATAAAGCACAGTTTATAAGCCACTCCATTTCTTCCCATGGATTAGAGCATTCTTCTCTGAACCATGCGTAATAAGTATCTATTAATTCTTCCATAACTCTATTTATTTAATTGATTATAAATGTCCTCCTATTTTTCTTTCTTCACATTCGTACCTCCACTCATGGTCTGCACCTGAATCATGATGTCCAGGGTGGTCATATAGTCCTGTCCCAAGGACAAACTCTGATTGGTTTATCTTGTCGTCTATCTTATCTATCCACTCTTCTTCAATAGATAGTAGATACTCGTCAATCATATCTGTGTCAACTGAGTCAGGGATTTCTATCTCCAACTCTACAAACTTGTGGTATACACTACGTTGTTCAATTTTTACTTTCATAATGTTCTAATTTATTTATTAATGTTACTAATTTTTCTAAGTCACCAACCATAATTATACTGTCGTTGGTAAATCGTTTTCTGTACTGAAATACAGAAACTAAGTCTACTAATTCGCTAATTGTTTCTTTCATTATTTATTTATATATTTAATTGATTAATAAATTCTTCTAACTCTTTTATTCTTTGTACAATAAAGCAGGTATTCATTCCGTTGTTTGGGTCGTCATAATAAGACCTCAACCTATTGATAGTATCATTTGCATCCTTGATGTCAAGAGCCTTGCGCAACATCACATCTGCGTGAAGGCTTGCTCTTTTTTCTTGTTCCATTTCAGTCATAACTCTATTTATTTAATTGTTTAATAATATTGTTTGTAATGTTACTTGTGTATGTGGGACTGGTGTCTGTCCACCATCAAAGCCAATGATTGTAAAGTCATCTTTGCCGTTGTGATACTTGATATCTACACACTGATTAAACATGACGCTGAAGGTAATTAGTTTTCCGTTGCTAGTCCTTACACTAATAGTCTCTGTCTTATCCTTACACTCTATGTATGTATGTTTAAATTGTGCGTTAAAGACCGCAAAGCCCTTCACCTCTCCTATAATGGTATTTAAGACGTACTTAAAATCATCTGATACTGACTCATCCCTGCTAGTAATTGTGCCGAAAAAATCTAAGTCAATGTCTGACTCTGGGCTGTTGATGTAGTCAACAAAATCTCTAAGGTTTCTAACCGTAGCTGTGTAGTTAAGATTCATCTGAATGTGAAATCCGTTCTTGGCATAATAGTGTTTAAGCTCTAGCGGAATAATTGTTTTTACTTTCATAGTTTTTAGTATTTATATTTAATATCACTTACTTCTCTTACTATTATCTCATAAGAATGGTCGCAATACATTATTGCCCATTGCTTTGCATCGTCTAAGGTTTTTGCTAGTATGAATGTTACTTCATCTGCATTGTATATCATGAACTTGCTCATATCGTGTATATTGTGTGTTCATCTTTACCTCCTCCAATAAAACCTGCACCTCCATCATTACCCTCATCATCTGATTGTAATACTAGATATGTTCCATCTGTGAATACTATACATAGCGGCCTCTTGTACCAACCGAAGTCGTCTGCCTCTTCTTTAGTCATGTATCTACATGAATCTACCTTCTTTCCTTTTAAGATTTTCTCAAATCTGTACCCATGTTTTTGATCTTCTGATTTCATAGTTTAAAATTTAATTTTAGTTAGAAAATATTCATATACTTCAGGTATATGTTTTTTATAGTAAGGTTGCTCTGATGCAACCCACTTTTTTAATGCTGACTCAGAAAGCCAAGGGTGTTGTATGTACTTGAGCTTCCAATTAAATGCAGGTTCTATCTCATCAATGAAATCTCCTACAGTCCAGCCTTCCCAAATGTGTTTATCTCTACTCATAGTTTTTGTTATTATGGGTGTGAACAATCTGATTCAAGTTCTTCACAGCGTTTTAATATTTCTTTACTTGTATATGTAATAGATTCGTCATCGATATCTTTTATATCAGTTAGATACCCTATAACGTCTTGTATCTCACATCTATCCATATACTCCCGAAGGTATTCGTGTATCATGCCATCACAATAGTCACCACCCTTGAACATCCTGGCATGCGTGTACCCTCCCCTAGCATCTGCACCATTATGTATCTGTATGATATGGTAATACTCCCCATCAATAATAAGGTTACTACCCTGTAATATCTGCGATAGGTCAGAGTCTCCGTTGTACGTGTTCCATGTCCTCTCTATCTCTATATCATGTAACTCGTCTAGCATTTCATATGCCTCTGTAGATACACCGTATAGATTACACACCGCATCCCAATTGTCATTCTCATCTTGTAGTCTGTTAAACTCCTCACAGATATCATCTATCTCTAGGTTGTTAGTTAGGAAGTGAAATACAGATACAGTCCTCTCTATGTCTCCATACCTATAGTCAAATACATAAGACTCCTCATCCTCATCCTCAAAGTCCTGCATTGTTTTACGTTGGTTTCTCTGCCACATTCTCCCATCAGTACCACCACTATCTAAGAAGTGTTTACCTGTGTTCTCTGTTAGCATCTTGTACACTAATTGTTTTGTTTCCATAGTTTAATTATATTAGTTAGTTAATAAATTCTTCTTCGTCTTCATCATAGAAGTCCGAGTGATCTTTACATGCACCACATATATCATCACTTAAATAGCTCGCTTCAGCGTCACAACAAGTACTTAACATATTAGCTCTGATTCATCGTTAACAAAATTGTCTAGTATGTACGCACACGGGTCGTCCATGTAGTAGTAGCACTCATCCATTCGTATGTCTAACTCAATGGCTTCTTCATCAGTAAACAATCTCTTGCCGTACCTCATGTCCACCACATCTTTAGCATATGTTTCGGGATGATACAACAAATCATCCGCTGCTAGTTGGTCAATGAATAACTCAGCCTGCTTAGTGCTGGTCACATCTTTCTTAAAGTATTCTCTCATAACTCTATTGTATTAATTAGTAAATTCTTTTTTGTAGTACTCCCATGCTTGCTCTTTTGTGTACAACCTATTGCGATACAGTGCGTCTTGTGATGCGTAATACTTACCTGAGCTATCTCTAACACGAATAACATTATCGCTTACAAGCCAAGCTTCAAACTCTTTTATTTGCCTAGTCATGTCTGTTCTCTTTTAAGTGTTATTATTAATGCGAATATATTTGCTAGGCATAGTGCCTGGACATATATTATTTGCTCTATCGTAAATCTAGGTATGCCCTCCCATATTAAGAAGCACCATATACTTAATAGAATTACTAGTGTTGCGTACAATACGTTTGCTGTTTTCATCTGTTTAAAACTTAATGTTAATATATTTTTCTTTGTTCTCTTTTCTTTTCTTGAAATAAATCTTTTTATTAAAATTAAAACGCTCACTCTGTATGTATAAAACAGAATTCCCGTTATTAAATCTGTTGTATGATATTAGTAAATTATTCATCTGTTTAGTTTTTAATTGCCCACGATGCACCTGCACCTAGACTAGTTAGTGTTTCCTTTACTTTATTCCACCATGAGCTTTGTATCTCTAGGTCTCTGTACTCTTGTTCTGTGTACACACTTATGTGTCCATCTCTATCTACTATATGCAGACCGTTTACAATTCTATGTTCCATATCTCTATGTTTAAAATGTTTGACAATGATTTTACTTTTGCTATTACTATCTCTAATTCTTCCATATTATGAGTGTGAACAGGTTAATAAATCTATCTCTCTCTTTATTCCTTCTCTTACTTTTCTAAACTTGTATATCTGTTTAGCCTCGGTCCAGGAGCAATCATTTTCTTTCATTATATCTTGCACGACCTCTGCATACATACTCTTTGATTTCAAAAATTTGTCTTGCTGTTTTTTTATTAACGTGCTTAGTTCTCCCACTTGTATTCTTTTACGTTTTCCCATTTGTTTTCTTTTATTAATTAGTATTCGTTTTAAATAGATACGGCACAAAGATCACTCCTCATGCCGTTAGTTTTACTTTTATGTATTCTATCCACCACTCTCGTGGTTTCGCTCTCGTCTTTTCTGTCGTTATATATTTTCTTTTCAGTATACTATTGGTTTCCCGTTTGGAGTTGCAAAATATATAAATCTCCCTCTCGCCAGGCTTTACCCATAGTATGTGTAGCTTGTATCTTGATACCCAATCTCTACACTAATAAACCCACTGACTAAAAAATGTTTTGCATCTTAAAGTCTCCCGTTACTAACAGGATACAAGGAGCAAACGTGTTGCTGGCACGTACCTCGTCTATTGATTTTTTATTTATAGTGGTTTCATTATGATAAATTACCTCGCGTGTCCGCGTTTACCTAGTTTGTGTTTTGCTTTGTTTGTTCGTCCTATCCTATATGCACCGATACCGTATGCAGGCAGACGTGTACAATGTAATGTACCACTTTGCAAACAACTAGTTTTGTAATTTTCAATATTTCAAAGTACTTATTTTTGTGGTAAATTTAGCCCATGCAGTACCAAATTAGTAATTCCAACGGTGCCTGTAAAGTACACCTCAAAAATTGCGTTATCTCATCAGTATGGCATTTAAAACGCTTTGCCATAGATACCCCTAGCGGGGTATTTCGGTTACTTTTTAGCCTTGTTAATTTCGGCTTCCTCGTTTGCTAGTCTCCCGATAGTAAGTAACACCAACCACAAGCTAAATAAACGCTTTTGTTCACCTTTTATAAATTTTGCTCCCTTTGTTTTATCAGGGTTTGCGTTGAAATTTAACTCCCTTTCTGTAGCTAATCGCGTGATATTTTTAATGTTTGCAACTTGCTTAATATTAACCTTTGTACCTTTGCTTTTGTTGGTCGCATCAAGCATTTTTTGAATATCTGTTTTACCTTCGCCGTTGCAATATTTTACTAATGCAGATAAACTCCTAGTATTTTCTTTCCATCTATTGTTAACTTGTGTTTTTAAAATTACCGATTCACTTTTTACGGCTTTTTTCTTTGTAGCTTTTTTAGTTGTTACTACTTTTTTAACTGATTGCTTTTTTACTGCGTTTTGTACTTGTGTCATAATAAATAAATTTGTGCCTATATATAAGGCGGTTAATGTTGCACGTTATCGCACAACTGAGGTCAAAAGTAAAAAGGATTATTGGATATAAAAAACAAAATGCAAGTTATTTTTAAAATAAAAGTAAAATAATTTATAAGTTATTGAATATCAATAGTTTATAAGGCAAAGTTTTTTTGCGTAAAAAGTGGATCACATTTGTTTTTTATTTGTTTTTAGGGTTATTTATTCAAAGTTATAAGTATTAAAAATGTTAAATTATATATTTTTTTGGGGGGTGTTTTACTCTCTTGCTAAGGTTGTGTATTGTTAAAATTTGCACTGCAAAAAACAACAAATGACAAAGGCAAAAAATAAAACTAGGGCATACGCGCGCGCCTGGGTGCGCGCCTGGGCGCGCGTACACGCGGTAAAAAAGCTAAAAAATTACACAAAAAACGCAAAAAATTTGCACCCCCCTAGCGATTTTAAAAGCGACTTTATGCACGCACACACGTGCGTATATTATATTATTACCCAAACCCTCTAAGTATCTGATGATTTTTTTTTCGTATCTTCGTAATCTAAATTTAAAGTTATGGATATTAAAGGGTCAATAATGCAAGAGCATTTGAATAGTAGAAAAAGGGGCGAGATGCTTTCTAGGGGAAACTATTATGAAACAGGTATTTCTAAATTTGCAAGAATGCGTAAGGATAATAATCAGAGAAGTGTTGTTCAAGACATTGCTGATGGAATCCAATTAGCAGAAAGTAGAGAAGAAATTAGAAAATTTTTCAAGCGTTAACTTTCTTCCCAGAGTTAATTTTGTTTTCCAAGAGGTAGGTACTTTATGTATTTACCTCTTTTTTTATGCTGACTTTTGAAATCTATGCTTAGTTTATGCTTAGTTTATGCTGACTTTTCCTTTCTTAAGTACTATGAATAAAGAATATGTTATAAATGCTTACTTTTTCCCTCTTTTTCAGGGGAATAAAAAATATATATATATAAAAACTATATATAGAGTATAGGGACAAAAAGTGAGCATAGTCGTCATGCTTTATGGTTCTATAAAAAAGCTTATATTTGTAGAATAATTTAATTAAATACTATACTATGAATCCAAAGGAATTACATTTTGACAAGCAGGGAAGAGAAAAATTATTAGAGGGCATTACTAAGATGTCCAAGACTGTAAAAAGTACATTAGGACCATTAGGTAATACTGTAATGATGGAGTCTATGAATCACACTAGGGGAATGATTATCACCAAGGATGGTGTAACTGTTGCCAAGGAGATAGAGTTCGAAGATCCTGTAGAGAATTTAGCGGTAAAGATGATGAAGGAAGCTTCTGATAGGACTGCTACTTCAGCTGGTGATGGAACGACAACAGCGATAGTTTTAACTGAGGCTATTATAAAGGAGGGTATGCGACTGATAGATCGTGAGCCTAATATAAATACGAGTCAACTTGCTCGTGACATCAGTAAGATTTCAGAGAATGTTATTAAGAGTTTGGATAAGTCTTCTAAGAAGGTATCTGGAGATACTTTGCGTGATGTTGCTACTATATCTACGAACAATGATAAGGATTTGGGTAAGATGATTGCCGATGCTTATGGTGATTTAGGTAAAGATGGTAAGCTTACTGTTGAGAATAGTAAGACTGAGGACACGTATATTGACATTACTAAAGGTATTAAGATTGACAGGGGGTATTCATCGAAGTTGTTTATAAACAATCAGCGTAATGATGAGTGCATCTTGGATGATGTTCACATATTGATGACTGATATGGAGATAACGAACATATTACAGATTGAGGGTGTGCTAAAGCCTATTATAAACCAGAACAAAAAGCTTCTGATTATTGGGAATTGCGCATCAAATGTGACTAACACCTTGGCTGCCAATGTAATGCAGAATAACTTGAAGCTTTGTAACATTATACCACCATCGTTTGGATACAAGACTAATGAGCTTATGGGTGATATTGCACTGGCTGTAGGTGCGAAATACTTCAGTGAGTCGCAAGGGGATAACATTGGGATGTTGTCCATGGATGATTTAGGTCATGCGGATAAGATTGTGGTTGGGAAAAACGAGACTATTATCATTAAGGAGAGTGAGAGGACTGAGGATATTCAGACTAGGATAGAGGAGTTGAAGGTTCAGAGAGACAATAACACTAATAAAAACGAAAAAGACTTCATAGATGAGCGTATTTCGCTGCTAACTGGTAAGGTTGGGGTGATATATGTTGGTGCAAACTCTGATATTGAGCAGAAAGAGAAGTATGACAGGGTAGAAGACGCTGTGTGTGCTGTACGTTCTGCCATTGAGGAGGGGATATTACCAGGAGGTGGTATAGCACTGCTTAGATGTGCGGAAGATTTGGGTGACGGACACGCGAGTGATGTGTTATATGGGGCGCTTATAGCTCCAATTCAGCAGATTCTTACAAATGCAGGTGAAGATGTCAAAGAAATAAGAGATAAATTATGCTCATGCTCAGATGTACCTAAGAATTACGGTTACGATGTGAAGAATAAGATATATGGGGACATGTATGAGATGGGTGTTATAGATCCTGCGAAGGTTACGAAGAACGCACTGAAGAATGCAGTGAGTGTAGCCACAACAATACTAAGTACAAACGCAATAGTAACAATGAAACGCAAATAATGAAAGCAATCGGGAAACATATAGTAATTGAAGAAATAAAAGAACAGATAACAACTAACTCTGGAATCCTTTTGACGTCAGATGACAGCGACCAATTTAGGTATAAGAAAGGGTTAGTAGTTATCCCTGGAACAGATGTGGATACAGTTAAAGCAGGTGATAATATTTACTATGATAAGCGTGCAGGCCACTCTATGATATTAAATGAGAATATGGTAAGCATCATATCGGAACACGACATAGTTGTAGTGCTATAAGTCACCTTTTACCTCTTGATTCATTTTTTTAATCATTTTACGGTACACTTTATTACTGTATTCGGTAGATTTATTAAACATGGGATTCCGTCTTCGGTCTTCGGAGATGGTTTCTTCCTTGTTTAGCTTTTTATAAATTGAAGCGCATACGCGCTTACCTTTAAAACCAAGTTCGTATAGGGTAGATTCTCTTCCTTTACGTTCACGCCATTTAATTATCCACTCATCTTTCAACATTTTATGAAACCTGTTTTTATCCCAGGACATAATCTCATTAAATTCTTCAAACTGAAACTTGGTGAACAGTCCTTCGCTGTAAAGAAACAGCATCATTTCAATATCGGCAGTTCCTAGATCGTATCTAGCTCTAGCCCATTGTTTTACAACCTTCCAGTACTTTAAGTAGTCTGCATTAGGTTCTCTTCTATCGTAATTTTTACGAAATCTAGTCTTGAATTTCATTGAATTAAATTTTTTTATCTTTGCTAAAGATAAGTTTTTTATATGGCATTAGGTAGGACAGCAAAATATTATAGGGATAACCCAGAGGCTCGTAAGAAAAGACTAGCGTATCAGAAAAGATACAATGCTAGAAAGGCTCAGATAGAAAGAAGGGTTAGAAATAATAGAGAAAATCGAGAACTTGGTACATATGGCAACGGAGATAAGAAAGATGTATCTCATAAAGGGAGGAGAATTGTTTTAGAAGCTCAATCTAAAAACAGAGCTAGTAAAACAAACACACCAGGAGACAAAAGAGCAAGAGGAAAGAAAGGAAAAGGCAGAAAAAACAAAGGAAATAAAGGAGGCAAATAGTATGGCAAAGAAAGGTAGAACAAAAGGAAATAAAATTTGCGCAGCTGGAATTTCATGGGCAAAGAGAACCTTTGATAAATATCCATCTGCTTATGCTAATATGGCTGCAAGTAAATATTGTAAAGACCCTAACTACGGTAAGGGAAAAAAGAAAAAATAATGATAGAAAAATTTATTGACAAGTTACAACACCAATGGAATAGGTTAATGTATAAATTAACATTTAGAAATTACAAGAAAAAGTAATGGGTGAGCTTGCTAAGTGGAGAAACGAGAAGTGGGTACGTATAGGAACAGATGGATCTATAAAGGGCGCATGCGGTACTAGCAAGAACAAGAAAAACCCAGACAGGTGTCTGCCTTTGGCTAAGGCTAAGAGTTTAAGTAAAGCAGAAAGGGCTAAGACAGCAAGAAAAAAGAAGGCATCAGGCGGCAAGAAGCAGTTTGTGTCAAATACAAAAAAAGCGAAAGTAACCAAGAAATACACTAAGTAATGGCAAGATCACTAAAACCGTATTTTACGGCAGCACAAAAAAGTGGGGTTAATCCTGAGAAAAACGGATTGCCTTCTGAAAAAAAAATCAAAACAAGCGTTTACGCTAAATGTGGTAAAAAATAATGGCAATACCAGACGGAACAAAATTTCATGGAGTAGCTCCATTTGTTGATACAAAAAACAAAGGATCTGAGCAGGCAAATGCAATGAGAGACGTGTATACTATTGAAGAGATAGCGTCTAAGGTTGAGTTTGGTGCAACGTCAATTATTGAGCCTGAGTTTATTACTGCAACTCCTGGTGGAAGCTTAGTAGTTGCTACTACAAAAAACATAATTGACCTTACATGGGTAGGAGGTTCAGGAACGTTTGATTTAATACTTCCATCTGCGACAGAAATACCCTACAGGTTTTTAAGGATAGTAAATGACGAAACAGTTGTTGCGAGTGATAAGGTTCATATTGTTGCGCCTGGGTCTGAAACGATAGACGGCACAGATTTTTATGTGATAAACAAGCCATACAATGGTGTAGCAGTCTGGTCCGATGGAAATAACTGGGTAGTAATACAAGCAAAACAATAATAATGGCAGATAAAAGTAAGATGGCTTGCAACAAGCCAAAGCGCTCAGATAGGGCAGGTAAAAAGAAAATGGTTAAGGGATGTGAGGGTGGAAAAGAAAAACTTATTCACTTTGGTGCAAAAGGTTACGGCCACAACTACAGTGCTGCTGCTAGGAAATCTTTTAAGGCAAGGCATAAGTGTGGTACAGCCAAATCAAAGCTAACAGCTAGATACTGGGCATGTAAAAATTTATGGGCAGGAAAAGGTGGAAGTACTAAATCATCTCCTAAAAGCAAAAGAGGTAAATATTAGTATATTTGTACTATGACAAAAATAAGTTTAAAATATTCAAAACAAATGGAATCAAAAGGATTAGGCGATACTATAGAAAAATTTACTAAAGCAACAGGTATAAAAAAAGCAGTTGAGACTGTAGCTAAAGCAACAGGGCGTCCTTGTGGGTGTTCTGAAAGGAGAGATACCTTAAACAGAAAGTTTCCATATAAAAAATAATAAATAATAAACAAAAAAATGGCAATACCAAACGGAACAAAATTTCATGGAGTAGCTCCATCCGTAGACACAAAAAACAGAGGATCTGAGCAGGCAAATGCAATGAGAGACGTATACACCTATCCTGATGATTTCAATGCAGGAGGCGGCAGTAATATAGTTTCTTATCAAGGAACTATTAGAAACCTTGGTGCTAATCTACCGCCATTCGTTGATATTCTTGGCGGTTCGAGTGCTGCATGGACATTTATAGGGTTCTCTGCAGACCAATTTGGTGGAATATTAGCTCCTTTTGACTGTAAAGTAGTTGGAGTAATAATGCAATGGGCATCAAGCGTAGACTATCAGTTTGCTAGAGGAAGTGCTGATATAAGCTTTAAGATATCTACAGCAAGTTTAGGAACTGACATGGTAGATGCAGCGAGTTGGAGTACAGTATCTCCCGGCATTAGTGAGATATGGGATGGAACTTCAGGTACTTATCCGGGCTTTGTTGAAGACGGAGACCTTTCAGGAACAATTACAAAAGGAACATCTATTCAAATAACAGCGATAAATACAGACACATTTGCAGACGGAAGTGAAGAAGTAGAAGTTAGTATTATACTACAAAAAATATAAAAAATAATAAAACATGGCATATCAAAAATTACAAACAAGTAGAGCTGCTGCGGTCACTCCTAGTGACACAGTAGACATTCCTAATATAGCATCATCTACTACAAGAAACAACGGATGCGTACTATACGTAGGATCAGGTGGAGACTTAAAGGTGTTAACGGCAGGTGGTGACGAGGTTACCTTTGTGGGCTTTCCAACGGGAGGATTCCTACCAGTACAGGTGGTAAGAGTTTTTGCAACGGGTACAACCGCTGCTTCTGTATTAGCTCTTTGGTAATAACAAATTAAAAAACACGTATGGGTCTTGCAATAGGTATAGGTAACGGTATATTGTTTACCAGTCAAAGGGGTGTCTCTAGTATAATCCCAGGGCTAATAGATGACCTATGCGCCAGGGCTACATACTGCGAGAACAAAATATGCACCACCGCTATCTTGGCAGAGATAGAGGCAATACAATATACTCCATAAAAAACACAACAAAACATGGCTAACCTTTTAGATCAAGCATCGATAGTATTAACTCCAACCGCGTATGACAACGGCAAGGTATTGTGTGCAAAGCCTAGTGAAGCACCTTACGGGGATTTCGACTTTTCGCGCAACAGCGCAGCTACGCGTGTAAATGCTCAAGGTCTTGTAGAAAACGTACAGATACTATCGAGTAATTTGGTGCAGAATGGCGACTTTTCAGAGGAGGGAGCAGAGGAGGTTTCTAATGGTAGTTTTTCACAAGAGGGGGTGCAGCTTGTAACAAATGGCTCATTTGATACAGATAGTGATTGGACAAAACAAACAGGTTGGTCTATTAGTGGTGGCTCTGCTAATTGTGATGGAACGCAAACTGCAAATTCTTTAATATACCAATCGGGTGTTTTAGCAAGTGCAAATAGCTTTAAGTGTGAAATAACAATAAGTGACTATCAATCGGGTGTTTTAAGATTTGTTTTAGGTGGTGGCGGCTCTGAACAATCATACTCTGCAAATGGTACATATACTTTTTATGGTACTAAAGGCTCTGATAACAATTTATATTTGTCTGCAAATTCAGATTTCATAGGCTCAATAGACAACGTTTCAGTACGTGAGGTCGGTCAAGATTGGTTGTTTTCTGGAGGTGCCGAAATTACTGCACAAGGTGCAAGAATAAATAACACTATTACAGGGGCAAATGCTTTTATAAGCCAAGTTAATTCAAATTTAACAATAGGAAAAAGTCTTGTTTTTCAGTATGATGTTGTTCAAACAAATGGTAAGGATTTAGCTATTGAGCAAATAGGCGGTAACATCTCATTAAATACATCTACAATAGGTAATAATAGAAAAGTTTATTTTGAATTTGATAGGGCAGATGCGAATCTAATTATAAAAAGAGCAGCTGCTGCAACTGACGTAACTATTACAAACATATCGATTAAAGAGGTGGGTATGGATTGGGTGTTTTCAAGTGGTGCATATTTAACAGATATAGGGGCAAAAATAACACATACTCCAACGACTGGTTCAATAAGACAATTATCTGCTTTAGTAGTTGGTAATAATTACAAAATGACTTACGAAATTACTCAAAAAATTTCTGGAGGTTTAAAGTTTGAAAATGCTGTAGATAACACATTGGACACGACTGTTGGTGTACACACAAAGTACTTTGAAGCAGATGGTACAGCGGCATTATTTACCAGAACAAATGGTGTAGACAATAACGTAACCATAACAAACATTTCAATAATAGAAATAACAGACGATACTAACCTACCGAGAATAAACTACGAGGGTTTCAGTTATCAAGATGCTTTAGGAAGTGAGTTAATTGATTATAGCACACTTACAAGCAGTAGTTCGTCTTGGTCGCTTGTAGGTGGTTTATGGGTTTTTGATGATACTGCTAATGGGTATTTAACTACACCAAATATTTCTGTTGTGGTTGGAGATGTTTTTGATGTTGTTGTTGATGTAACTATAGCAAGTGGTAACGCAAATTTTAGATATACAAGTGGTAATGCACAAACAATTCTATTTGATTATACGGATTTTGTAGATGGAGTAAATGAGTTTCAAGCTACAGTTACGGGTGTAGACGGAGTTTTACAAAGATTATTTGCACCAGCAAGCTTAACAGATAACCCTTTTACTTTAAAGAAAATATCAATAAAGAAAATAAATGGGCAAGAAGTAGTACCTAATTCGGGGTGCGGCAGCTGGTTGTGGGAACCGCAGACAACCCAGTTATTACCTTATTCAGAGGATTTTAGTCAGAGTAGTTGGAGTAAAGGTAGTGATATATCTATTGAGAGTGGTTATTTAGCACCAGACGGAAATAACACAGCTTATAAAGTAACTAAAACGGGAGGAGGCGCACCTTACTTAACAAGAAACCAATCGCTTATTACAACTACTACAAGGAGTATATACGCAAGGTCTATAAGTGGAACTGGAACAGCAACTCTTTTAAGTCATAACTCAAATACCAACAATGTATTTACATTGACAGAGCAATGGCAGAGATTTGAACTAAATAACACCGCATCATCTTCGGGATTAAGCACTTTTTACGCAGCAGATTTTAGAGGTAGTGGAACTTTAACCGAGTACCTTATTTGGGGTGCAAATGCTACAAATGACCAAGACTACGCAACATCTTACATACCAACATCCGGCTCATCAGTTACACGTAACCAAGACGTATGCAACAATGGCGGTAGTTTAGCAACAATAAATAGCACAGAGGGTGTTTTATATGTAGAAGCGGCTAAATTA
>Ga0233410_10000164_pt1 | contig 23836 bp, 19 predicted proteins | sample Na_anoxic_1_MG_FD_179869 | JGI IMG/M metagenome (GOLD analysis project Ga0233410, IMG submission 179869) | Seawater microbial communities from Saanich Inlet, British Columbia, Canada - Na_anoxic_1_MG | ecosystem: Environmental > Aquatic > Marine > Inlet | place: Canada: British Columbia...
CGTGAAAGCGACAAGGGGGAAAAATCTTTTTTTCAGCACGGATATCGAAAAGGGAATAAGGGAATCTGAGATCATCTTCGTTAGTGTAAATACCCCCACCAAGACATTCGGGGTCGGCGCAGGTATGGCAGCTGATCTGCAATACTGGGAAAAGACAGCGAGACAAATACGAGAAAACGCTGAATCACACAAGATCATTGTAGAAAAAAGCACCCTTCCTGTAAAAACTGCTCTCGCCATGGAAAGAATCCTCACTTCATCTAATGACGGTATCCGCTTTGATGTCCTTTCCAACCCGGAATTCCTGGCAGAAGGTACAGCCATCAAGGATCTGGAAGATCCTGATCGGGTTCTTATCGGATCAAGTGAAACACCGGGTGGCCTGAAATCCCGGAGTGCGCTGGTTGAGATCTATTCCAACTGGGTGCCGAAAGAGCACATTATAACTTCTAATATCTGGAGCAGTGAGCTTTCCAAGCTTGTTGCAAATGCCTTTTTGGCACAAAGGATATCCTCAATAAATTCTATTACAGCCCTTTGTGAGAAAACCGATGCCGACATCAACGAGGTCGCCCGTGCCGTGGGCATGGATAACCGTGTAGGTAATAAATTTTTAAATGCAAGCGTTGGATTCGGTGGATCATGCTTTAAAAAGGATATTTTAAATCTTGTATATCTTTGCCAATACTACGGTCTTGAAGAAGTAGCAGATTATTGGGAGAGTGTGGTACTAATCAATGACTACCAGAAGGAGCGCTTTATACTAAACATGTTGAACACAATGTTCAACACCCTCGCTGGTAAAAAGATCTGCCTTTTTGGTTTTGCGTTTAAGTCAAACACAGGAGATACGAGAGAAAGCCCGGCAATTTTCATCGCCCAGAGGTTATTAGAGGAAAAGGCTCAATTAACCATCACTGATCCGAAGGCCCTGGGAAATGCAATGATAGATCTTAACGGCCTGGATGGAGAGATAAAGTATATTGAAGACCCATATGAGGCTTCGGCTGGTTGTGATGCTATTGCCGTTATGACTGAATGGCAAATATTTGCGAACCTCGATTTTAACAAGATATACAATTCAATGACTAAACCTGCGTTTATATTTGATGGTAGAAACATTTTGGACCATAGTAAATTGTTTGAAATCGGCTTCAATATTTTCCCGATTGGAAAACCCGCTTTGACACATTTGAAGTAGTCATTATTAACCTGGCAATTAGATAGTCTAACTCCGTCATGCCGGACTTGATCCGGCATCCAGTACCCTCCTGGATTCCGGCTTTCGCCGGAATGACAATATTGAGGTATTTAATTGCCGGAGTAATATATGGGCTTTCATCCGTAATATTTCAACCAATCTGTTCACATACTGAGACCTTTGAAAAATGTTCGGTTTTGGTCAAGGTCAAGGAAGACAAAAATTTCAACCACAGGAATATATTGAATATTTCGAGGATTGAAATTTGAGTCTGACGTCGAGATTGCCCAAAACAGGGCGTTTTGCAAAGGTCACATACTGCTAATCGGGGATCATTATGATACATATTCAAAAACGCATACTAATCACCGGCGGAGCAGGCTTTTTAGGCTCCCACCTTTGTGATCGTCTGATCGCAGAAGGGCATGATGTATTATGCCTCGACAATTTTTTTACCGGAAGTAAAAAAAATATTAGCCATCTCATTGGAAAACCCAATTTTGAATTGATACGCCATGACCTGGTACATCCTGCATTTTTCGAAGTTGATGAGATATACAACCTGGCCTGTCCCGCCTCACCTGTTCATTATCAATACAACCCTGTTAAGACAGTTAAGACAAATGTCATTGGGGCTATAAACATGCTCGGCCTCGCAAAAAGAGTCAGTGCAAAAATTTTGCAAGCCTCTACAAGTGAAATATATGGTAATCCCGTGGTACACCCGCAAAAGGAAGCTTACTGGGGCAATGTAAATACTATTGGCATAAGATCTTGTTATGATGAGGGAAAGCGTTGCGCTGAAACTCTCTTTTTTGATTATCATCGACAAAACAAGGTTAATATTAGAGTGGTCAGAATTTTCAACACTTATGGGCCGAGAATGCACCCGAATGATGGTCGAGTTGTCAGTAATTTCATTGTTCAGGCACTGGAAAATAAAGCGATAACCATTTATGGAGATGGAAAACAAACCCGCTCTTTCTGTTATGTGGATGATTTAATAGAGGGTATGATACGAATGATGAATGGACCGGATGATTTTGTCGGTCCGGTAAACTTAGGAACTTCAGATGAATTTTCTATTCTGGACCTTGCAAACATGATTATCAAGCTGACCGGAAGCCGGTCCAGGATAACCTTTAAGCCCCTTCCACAGGATGACCCCCTGCAGCGAAAGCCGGACATTTCTTTAGCCCGGCAACGTCTTGACTGGGAACCAGAGCTTGGTCTCAAAAATGGGCTAAAGAGGACCATTGAATACTTCAGGGCAATTGTATGACGGGAGGCTGTCCAAGAATGATTCACACTTCAGATGCTTCACACTTTTTCAATTCTGGAATTTCCCGGGCATTTTGCGCAAAATTTTATCGCCGAAGGACTAAATCATATAGCACCTGAATTCCTTCTTATCACGCACCTTTGTTGTCAACATCCTGACCCCTTCTATCCCCGTCACCCTAACGGCAAAGGGCTCACAATCATCTATATCACTGTATGCAACAGTGATTTCCGCTGCCAGTTCAAATAATTCCGGTGAAAAACCACCTGACATCAGTACAACCGGCCCCGGCGCAGAATGTGATGTGAGAAGATAATCCTTATCTCTTGAAAGAGCACATATTTTATCATTTTCCGCCTCATTTCTTCCCACAACAATTTTTGTGTTTGAAGCGATTTTGAAGTGCCTTCCCAACTTCAAGAGTTCAATCTCTTCCGGATCCAAATCATTTTTAGAAGAAAAAAGATCTTTCAGTCGTCGTGAAAAAGCCTTATCGGTAAGAAGGCATCCACCTGCCGGAGCAGGGTATTTTTCTATATTAAGTCTTGCGGCCAGGGCTATCTGCGGTTTCCTTGAGCGCCCTTGAATATCCAATAAAAGTTCTCTTTTCACCCATTTCTTCTCTTCAGGTATCGTCATGGGAAGGAGTTTAGCTGAGAGCGGTCTCAAAATAAGATCGCCAAGCTCACTTTCAACGTTTATCAAAGACAGGGATCTCTTGTTTTGAGACATTGGTCTTTGGCCAAGTACCTCTCCACTCACAACAAAACTCGCCCCTTCTTTTTCAAGCATCTCACCGGCTATATGGAACATAAGAGCATGACAGTCAATGCATGGGTTCATATTAGCGCCATAACCGTGTTTCGGGTATTTTACAATTTCTAAATGCCGTTTGGTAATATTAATGACCTTAAAAGGGAGACCCGAATAGCGGGCAGCATCACCGGCCTTACGGGATGAAAAGAAAGGCGTCTCAAAGAAAAAGGCCCGGACATCAATGCCCTGAGCCCTAATTAGGTTTGCAGCCAGTATACTGTCCAGGCCACCTGAAAAAAGGCATATAGCTTTCATGAAAATCTACCTCCAAAGCTATAAGCCTTCCTCTGCCAATGATTTTATTAATTCTTTCTGTTTCTTATTAGTCTTTTTCGGGATAATTATACTGATTTCTACATAGGCATCACCCCTTCCGCGACCTTTCATCCGGGGCATGCCATAGCCTTTAAGTCTGAATTTTGCATTATTTTGCGTACCCGGCGGTATTTTTAATTTCAACAGCTTTTTATCGATAGTTGGAACCTCGATCTCTGTGCCGAGAACAGCGTCTGAGAATTTAATTTTCTGTTTTAAAAACAGATTTACATCCTCCCTCCTAAAAATCGAATGATCAAGTACCTTAATCTGGATAAACAGATCGCCTGGAGGGCCCCCGTAAGGTCCGGCAGGCCCTTTCCCGGCAAGCCTTAACTTCTTTCCGGAAGTAATCCCCGCAGGGACCTTAACTGATACCTTCTCATTCTTGCCATTTACCTGATACGAGATGGTTTTATTCGTGGTTTTGATTACTTCTTCCAGTGGCAGAGAAAGCTCATAAGTCACATTCTGTCCTTTCATACTCTGTGTGTGACCCTGAAAGCCTTGAGAGGAAGACCCGAAAGGAGAACCGCCGCCACGGTAATAATACTGGCTCTTCCCTCCCCCTCCTCCAAAGATCTGGCTCAGAATATCCTGGCTCTTTCCGCCGCCTCCGAGACCGAACTCTTGAAAAATGCTTCCGAAATCAAAACCGCGGAATATATCTTCCTGAGAAAATTTGTTTTGAAATCCTTCTGCACCAAACATATCATATTGTTTTTTCTTCTCAGAGTCACTTAAGACAGCATAGGCTTCACTTAAGTCCTTAAACTTGTCTTCCGCTGATTTATCCCCCTTATTGTGGTCGGGGTGGTATTTTAATGCTAACTTGCGGTAGGCCTTTTTGATCTCTCCTGCAGAAGCTGATTTCGAGATCCCTAATATTTTATAATAGTCTTTGCTTGGCATAACTCTCCAAATTAAAAAATTACAAAAAAATCACCCGCCACGCCGATAGAGACGTAGTTTAATGAAGCTCCTTCTTATTAACCCGGCAAAAATAGTCACATCCCGTCATGCCGGACTTGATCCGGCATCCAGAGATTTTAATTTGCTGCCACCTTCCTGGATTCCGGCCTACGCCGGAATGACGACAGTTGTATTATAAATAATCATCATATACAGTATAGTCAAGAAGGGTAATCTTAAAAACCTGATCTCAATTTCAAGTCATACATTTCAACAGATGGTGCCCAATTTATCCTTGACAATATAGCTATAATAAGGCTATAAAAAAGCTAAATTTACAATCTCATTACTAAAAGGTGTCATAAAGGAGGGTTTATACATGGCTAAATTATTATTTGAATGGGATTATTCATCATACCCAGGGGCAAAAGCATATCCCCACCTCTTCAAACCAATTCAAGTGGGCAATCTTACAATACCAAACCGAATAAAATATGCTGCTACAGAGGATAACCTCAACACAGAAGACGGCTTTATTACAGATGCCGATGTATCCTACATTGAGAGCCGTGCCGAAGGTGTTGTGGGCGGTATGATGTTTATGCAGGGTGTATACATGGACGAAGCACGCAAAGGCCAGGGATATGTAGGCCAGGCAGGCTGCTGGGACGATAAATTTATCCCGGGCCTGAAAAGACTTGCTGATGTAATTCATGGAAAAAAGGCCGTTGCCGGGTTTCAGTTAATGGATTGCGGCCGGGTCGGTGCTGTTGAAGTTGAAGCAGGGCACGGGCCTTCCTCCGTGCCCCAGCGCTTGAGAATATTCAAACCTATGCACGAGATGAGCAATGATGAAGTCAAAGAAATGATTCAGCAGCATATTGATTCCGCAAGAAGGGGTGTTGAAGCAGGGTTTGACGTCATGGAGATTTCAGGTATTGTAGGCTACTTAGTCTCCAATTTTGTGTCAAGTTATACAAATCGGCGAACCGATGAGTATGGCGGAGACATAAGAGGCAGAATGCAGGCAGTGGTAGAAATCATCCAGGGGGTCAAGGAGGTGTGCGGCCCGGATGTTCCTTTGGGAATTCGTCTATGTGCTGAAGAGCTGTTGGATGATGTGCGGGGAAATACGCCAGAAGAATCCATGGAGAGTTACAAGATCGCTGAGGAGGCAGGTGTTGATTACATCAGCTGTACACTTGGATGGCAAGAGTCAATTTATCCAGTAATCAGCAGGGATATCCCTCAAGGTCAATGGCTCTATTTAGCCAAAAAGGCCAAAGAAAATGTGAATGTGCCGATTTCAATGGCATATAGATTGTTCACACCTGACAAGCCGAACAAGGCTATTGGAGATGGTGAACTGGATATGTGGGAGATGTGCCGATCAATGATTGCTGACCCTTATATGCCCAAAAAGGTCTTAGAAGGAAAAGAAGATGAGATAAGACACTGTGTAGCATGTAACCTGTGTCTTGCCAGACTGTTCCGTGATGCTCCCATGACCTGCTATATTAACCCTGTATGCGCACATGAACATAAAGAAGAGTATTATCCTAAACCTGCGGAAGACGAAAAGGAGGTCATGATCGTTGGCGCCGGCCCTGCCGGGCTTGAATGTGCATACATGGCGGCACAAAGAGGTCATGATGTGAATGTCTATGACAAGAGGGAAGAAATCGGTGGAACCCTGCTTGAAGCCTCAAAGGCTCCTTACGGCGATGAAGAACTTATGACCTGTATCAACTATCAGAAAAAAATGTGTGAGCAGGCAGGAGTTGAATTTCATTTAGGGACAGAGGTTACCGAAGAACTGATCCAGGATGAAATGCCCGATAGCGTGATCCTGGCTACCGGTCCGGCCTACTCTAAGCTGGAAGCCGCCGGCGATAATCTCAAAAACGTGGTGAACATTTTAGATGTAATGAGAGGAAAAGCCAATGTCGGCGAAAATGTGATTGTCTGGGGAAACAGAAAACCTGGTATAGGCGTGGCCCTGCTCTTATCCAATCAGGGCAAAAAGGTCACTATCGTTGGAAAGGAAAAATCTGCCGGGTTTGATGTTAATCCATCTTTCAAATGGCGATACCTGATCTACTTAAGACAGAATGGTATAATGGCCTACAATGATTGCGACATTGATGAGGTATCTGAAGGTGAAATCATTGTGAAGACATACGACGGGTACCGGTTTCCTGTGAAATGCGATACTCTCATTATGTCCGAGCGAGAAGCCAATGAAAGTTTAAAAAAAGTGGTGCAGGGAGAGGGTATCGAACTCTTCGTAATAGGAGATGCATTGCTGCCACGTAACTTATCAAGTGCGGTACATGACGGTTACCGGATCGGACTCAGGATCTAAGGAGGAGATAAAAAAATGCCAGTTAATTCAGAAAAAGAAATAACAAAATTGTGGAAAAATCTCCACAATGCCCAGGATGAAATCTGTAAGACCTATTACAGGTGGCGTGAGGTAGCAATTGAATTTGCCGGGCCTGATGTTAAAGCTCTGGATATTGGTTTAAAAGCCGCTGAAATGATGGGAAAGGATGTTGGAAAGAATTTGCTTCCCCGCCTGAATTGGTTAAAAGGTGAAGAGGGCTTTTTGATGATGACGGGAAAAGCGCTTGCAGGCATATGGTCAACTGAGGGAGGAATCGCTTTTGCCGAAAAAGGTGAAAACTCCGGCGAAGTATTCATTAAATGCACAAGATGTCCGTGGCCAACCGCTGCCAAAGGGTTTGCTGTCCCAATGGAAGAGGTCGCTTTGACAAGAGAAAGGTTTTTTCAAAGTATTCTTGAGGACGTGTGTGTCTTCCTTAATATTAATCTGAAGATTGAAATGCTGAAAGCCATCCCAAGGGGACAGGGAGAATGGTTATTCAGGCTATATAAAGAAGAATAAACATAGGAGTTAACTATGGCTGCTCAGATAGATTTAGAAAAATGTACAATGTGCGGAGGAAACATCCAGCCTTTATGCGTGGAGTCGTGCCCTGATTTGGCAATAAGGGTGCAGGACAATAGAATTGTTGTCACTGAATTCATCTGCGAGGACTGTAATGAATGTGGCTGCGTCTGTCCTGATCACGCAATTACTGTACCGTTAGAAAAAGTAACTTTTTAGGATTAATGACTGAAGACAGAATAATATTTGACAGGATAACAGGATTATCACGATATTAATCCGGTTATCACCCCTTATTCCTGTTTATCCTGTCAAAAAATAACCTGAAATAGTCAATTCAAAGGAAAAATAGAGATGAAAGCAAACAAGATAGATCACATATGCATCGCAGTTAAAAACCTTGATGAAGCAAAAAAAATCTGGGAACCTTTGTTAGGCAAATCCAAACCGGATGATGCCTATATTGATGAACCTGAGAAGATAAACGTGGCCCGGTACTGGGTGGGTGAAGTAGGATTTGAGCTTATGGAATCAACCAGCCCTGATGGTGATGTGGCCAGGTTTATCGAGAAAAATGGTGAGGGCGTGATGCTCATTAGTCTTAATGTGGATAACACCCGTAAAGCAGTTGATGAGCTGAAGGCAAAGGACTACCCATTCATACCGGACTCAAAAGGGGAATTTGCAAGACCTTTCCGTGATTGTGAATTTGCCTTTATTCATCCCAAGAAGCTGAATGGCGTTTTGACCGAAATTATAGATTATAAGTGGGAAGAACTTAAGAACAGGTAACCATTCAATCTTCAGTTGAATTATTGAGCCACCCCGAGAGCATTCCAAACACTCATTCAATTTAATCACTCAATTATTCGACGTCTTGCCATATCTCAAAAACTTAGATAATATTAACCTGGCAATTAGATAGTCTAACTCCGTCATGCCTGACTTGATCCGGCATCCAGTACCCACCTGGATTCCGGCTTTCGCCGGAATGACAATATTGAGGTATTTAATTGCCGGAGTAATAATAGCAGGATTCATGGGAAAAAAATATAAAACCTTTGAAATCTATCTGGTTTATATTGATGCAGATAGGTGTGATGGATGCGAGGAGTGTGTCAAGATGTGCCCTGTGGATGTCTTTGACATGACACACAAGGCCTATCCTACACGCCCCCAGAATTGTCTTGGATGTGGTACATGTGCTGCTCTTTGCAAATCAAAAGCGATTATTATTACTGAAATATGATATTATTAACCTGGCAACTAAATATTCTAACTCCGTCATGCCGGACTTGATCCGGCATCCAGTATCCACCTGGATTCCGGCTTTCGCCGGAATGACAATATTGAGGTATTTAATTGCCGGAGTAATATATGATATTTTATAGAGGTAACTGGTACCATGAAACAATATCAAAAAAAGAAAATCAATCAACTGAGGGAAACCAATGAATGACTCGATACTGATAATCGGTGGGGGAATCGCCGGAATCAATGCTGCCTTGAATGCAGCCAAATACGGTGTGAAGGTCTATCTCGTAGATGATACTGCAAGTATCGGCGGCATGATGGCACGGCTTGACAAGACCTTTCCCACAAATGATTGCTCCATATGTATTGAAGCACCCCAGATGTATGAAGTGGATAATCATCCAAACATAGAGATACTTACAAATACGGACATCAGGAAGGTAAAAAAGACAGACAGGGGTTTTAATGTCAAACTTGTACAAAAGGCCAGGTTCATAGATCAGGAGAAATGTACGGGTTGCGGTGCCTGCATAGAGGCTTGCCCGGTCAATATACCGGATGAAATGGATGGAAAAATCACCGGGATGAGAAAACTCGTTTACATGCCTTTCCCTCAAGCAGTCCCCAATATTGCCGTTATTGACCCTGATTGCCGGTTCGGGAATATGCGCGAACAGGGTGCCTGTGTAGGAGATTGCGTTGTTGACTGCAGTCAATGTCGGGAATGCCCCATCGCTTTGTGTGTCAAGGCATGTCAAAATGAGGGCAAGGATGCAGTACGCCTGTGGCAGGCCAATAAAAACCAGAAACTTGAGGTGAAAAGCATAATAGTTGCTGCCGGTATAACGGACGCTGCCCCCCCAACCGGTCTACACGGATATGACGTATATGACAATGTCATCACTTATGTCCAATTTGAAAGACTAATGAATGCCGGCGGACCGACTGAAGGGCAAATTATCAGACCTTCGGATAAAAAACATGTCCACAAGATTGCCTGGCTTCAATGTGCTGGACGAGGACTGGACCATGGGGTGCCATACTGCTCAAAGGTATGTTGTATGGTGGCTGCTAAACAGACCATTATCACCAAAGAACATGATGCATCTGTTGAAACTTCCATTTACTATAATGACCTGAAGGCATATGGGAAAGGTTTCTGGGACTTCTACCAAAAGGCCGTTGAAAATGGTGTCAGATATATCAAGGCCAGGCCTTATGATATTTTTGAGGATCCGGAAACAAATAATTTAACTATCATGTATGAGGATTTAGAGACCGGAAACCTCATGAAAGATGAGGTGGAACTCCTTGTGCTCTCTACAGGTCTGGCCCCAAACGAAAGGAATAAAAAGCTGGCAAAGGTTTTGAAAATTGAACTGGACAAATTTGGATTTTTTAAAGAGAAAGACCCATTAATGGCTCCATTAGAAACAGGGGTTGACGGGATATACCTTTGCGGAGGCGCGACCGGGCCTATAGATATTTCCGAATCGGTTGTTCAGGCCAGTGCTGCAAGTATGAAAGCCATTTTGCATTGAAGATTGATGATTTTTCAGAGAGGTATTCAATGAATGATGAAGATGTCAGAGTAGGTGTTTTTGTCTGTGACTGTGGATCAAACATTGCCGGTGTAGTGAATGTGCCTGAGGTGGTGGAATACTCCAGAGGCCTTAAAAATGTTGTCTTTGCCGATGAAGGAAGATGGTCATGTTCAGTAGATGCCCTTAGTGCGATGCAGGAATCGATAAAGGAGAACAGGCTTAACAGGGTAGTCATAGCATCTTGTACCCCAAGAACCCATGAACCTCTTTTTAAGCAGAATGTAAAAGAGGCTGGATTGAACCCGTATTTACTTGAATTTGTGAGTATCAGGGAACAAGTTTCATGGGTACATATGGCAGAACCTGAGAAGGCAACGGAAAAGGCCAGAGATTTGGTCAAGATGGGTGTAGCAAAGGCCATCCTTCTTGAAGAAAGTGAGGAAATCAGGCTGCCTGTCAAGACAGATTGTTTAATCATAGGTGGCGGTATGGCAGGCATGACTGCTGCCCTGAATATAGCAGATCAGGGATTTAATGCCTATATTGTTGAAAAAGAAGCCAAACTTGGCGGTCTTTTAAACGGAATATCGACCATTTCTTATGACCATGAAACACTGCCGGCAGATAATATCATCAATGCCAAAGCAGGGCTTGTAGAATCTCACCCAAACATCAAAACCTATAAAAACACCGAGATAGAAACCATTGAAGGCTATATCGGGAACTACAATGTTACACTGAAGACCAATGGGTCAAGCAGGACCCTTGATATCTCCACTGTGATTGTTGCAACCGGAATGAAAGAAGTGAAACCGGAAGGGATGTTTGAATACGGGAATGACCCCCGGGTGATAACCCAGGCTCAACTTGAAGGACTATTGAGAAACCCAAAATCCGCAATCCGCCTCAATAACGGCGGAAACGCCCAAAACCCAAAACCCAAAATTAAGGACGTGGTGATTATTAACTGCGTGGGTTCAAAGAATGAAAAGCGGGGCTGTTGCTCTATTGGCTGTCATGTCTCGGTTAAGAATGCCCTGGCTATAAAAGAGATAGACAAGGATATTAATGTTCATATCCTCTATAGAGATCTGAGCATGGTAAAAAATGAGCAACTTCATTTACAGGCTGCAAAAAAGGCCGGGATCAAATTCATAAGGTTTCCTGATAACCGCTATCCAGAGGTCAAAAAGGGGGATGGCAACATAGAAGTTAATGTCTACGATCTCCTTCTTGGCAAAAAATTAGAAATAACGCCTGACCTCATTGTGCTGACCGTAGCTTTTACCGGTGATGATACAATAGAGCAGATCAAGGGTCACCTTAAAGTATCCACCAATAAGGAAGGGTTTTTTCAGGAGCGCCATATTAAACTGGGACCGCTGGATTTCCCCGCTGACGGCATAACCCTCTGCGGATGCGCAAAAAATCCGAAAACATTAAAAGAAACCTGTGAAGAGGGTATTGGAGCAGCCATGAGGGCCTCTATCCCCATGAAAAACGGATACATTGAAGCGGAAGGGATAGTGGCTGATATTGATTTGACCAACTGTAATAACTGCGGCATCTGTTACAAAAGATGCCCCTATAAGGCCATAAAGGTTAACGAGGACAAAGAACCCAGTGTAATTAAGGCCCTGTGTAAAGGATGTGGTCTATGCGCCGCAGATTGTCCAAAGGAATGTATTGATATCGTACATTACACTGACGAGCAGCTTTTGGCCCAGGTTGAAGCCGCTTTGGAAGAAAATCCGGAGAAGAAAATTCTCGGCTTTGTCTGCCACTGGTGCGCCCTCGGTGGCGTGGACATGGCAGGTGTAAGCAGGCTCCAGTATCCTTCTAATGCGCGTCTCATACGAGTGATGTGCTCAGCAAGAGTGCCGATCAAATTGATAGAGCACAGTTTTGAGTTAGGTGCCGCCGGAGTATTGGTAGCTGGTTGTGAATTCCCGACATGCCATTACATTACCGGAAACTATGCATGCGAAACGAGAATCAAACGTGCCAGGAAAAAACTGGCCAAAAAAGAATATGATCCGGAAAAACTCTGGAATATCTGGTGTTCAGCTGCTGATGGTCCCAAGTTTGCAAATGCAATGAGAGAGATGGTAAAGGAGCTTGGATTGTGAACCTTAACTACTACAGGGATAAAGAAATATGGCAGTAAATACAATATTAGAAGAGAAGTTTCATCATGTGAACATGTTTGAGACCTGTGAACAATGCGGGTGTTGCAGCTCTGCATGTCCCATCACCGGCCTAAACGACTTTAATATCAGGCGGATCATTAGACATATTGAGCTTGATTTAATAGATGAAATCGCTGATTCCCCTTTCCCATGGTCTTGTACCACCTGCGGTAGATGTGAGAGCGTATGTCCAAATGGAGTAGAAATCCTTGATATCATCAGACCCCTTCGATCCATATCCCCTGAGAAATTCATCCCGGACTGGCCGCCCTGTACCAAAGCCTGCCCGGCAGGAATAGATATACCCGGATATCTCGGGCTTATAGCCGGGGGAAAACCGGATGAGGCCTGCGCATTGATCCTGGAGAAGGTCCCTTTTCCGGGCATCCTGGGAAGGGTATGCATGCATCCCTGTGAAGAAGTGTGCCGGCGTGATGAAGTCTTCAGTCAACCCATCTCGATATGCGCCCTTAAGCGTTATGCCGCGGACAATGCCGGCAATGTATTTTCGAAGACCTTAAAACTAAAAGACAGTACCGGTCATAAGGTCGCGGTAATCGGTTCAGGACCAGCGGGCCTGACAGCAGCATTTTATCTTAGAAAGAAGGGGCATGATATAACCGTTTTTGAGTCAAGATCCAAACCAGGGGGGATGATGAGGTATGGAATTCCTTATTACAGATTACCTGAACAGGTGCTGGAAAGAGAGATTAACCAGGTCCTTGGTGCAGATATCAAGCTTGAAACAGAAAAGAAGCTGGGCAGGGATTTTGATCTTAACACTCTAAAAAAGGATGGTTTTGAAGCCATCTTCCTCGGCATTGGTCTGCAATTAAGCAGAAAAATAAAACTGGAAGGAGCTGAATTAGATGATGTCTTATGGGGGGTTGATTTTCTGTCACTCGCAAGCGAGGGAAAAGACATTTCCGTTAAGGAAAAGGTCCTGGTAGTAGGTGGCGGAAATGTAGCCGTTGATGTTGCCCTCACTGCATTTAGATCGGGAGCAGGGGAAGTTACCCTGGCCTGTCTGGAAAAAAGAGAAGAGATGCCGGCCAATCCCTCAGAGATAGAAATGGCGCTTGAAGAAGGCGTCAAATTGCTGCCTTCCCGGGGCCCGAAACGAATAATTGGAGACAATGGAAAGGTCGCAGGGCTTGAGCTTATTCGCTGCATATCCGTATTTGATAATAAAGGTAATTTCTGTCCTGCCTTTGAAGATAAAAAAGAGATAGTTAAGGCGGATCAAATTATCCTGGCCATAGGCCAGGCAGCCGACCTTTCTTTTTTAGATGACAGGAAGGATTTGAAGGTTAAAGATAATTTGATATCCATTAATCAAGAGACGCAGGAAACGGATATGCAGGGGATCTTTGCCGGCGGTGATGTTTGTGCAGGTCCCGGCGCCATTATAGATGCAATCGCGGCCGGGCGAAAAGCTGCTTGCTCCATTGATAAGTTCCTGGGCGGGGATGGCATGATTGACGAAATCCTTGCGCAAAGGCCTGATTCCCAATCATATACCGGCAAGAGAGAAAGAGGATTTGCAGACCTTGTAAGGACCGGAATAACTACCCTGCCACTTTCAGAAAGACATAACGGGTTTCTTGAAGTTGACCTCTGTCTTAATGAAGAGAAAGCAATAAAAGAGGCAAACAGATGCCTCCGATGTGATTTGGAACTGAGCCTGGCAAAAGATCCATAGTTTTCGTTCAGGCCCTTTTTTCTTCAGATGGAAGCTTTATCCGCTTAAACACAAGATCATTCATTCGCTGGGGCGTCACAACCCGCTGAGCAAGCAGTTCCTTGACACCTCTCTTAAACGCATCCTCATCCTGAAAAGGATGGGTTCCTTCCACAACATTGAGGTCAGGATATTGTTCATGGATAACCGAAAGGAATTGATCCTTAAAGGGACAAAGCTGAATGAGGCAGGAAGAAAGATGTAACGCATCAATCCCATAATCCACCAGGGCCTGGACTTTTTGCCATATACGGTCTGTCCCAAATGCCGTAGGGCAACCGCCACAATGAATAATACCTATCAAATCAAGGGCTTCTTCCCCAGAGTAGTCTTTAAAAGAGCCCTCCCTGCCGCGCAGATTCCCCAGGCAGCCTATCATGACGCAATTCATTTCATTGGTAACGCTTTCACATGCAAGTATTCCGATCTTGGACATATTGATTCTCCTTATAATGCTGTCCGATTAGGTTAACCAGCGCTTCCTGCGCTTATAAAACTTGACATCACGATAGCTTCTCTTGGTGCCCATTTCGGTCAACCCTAAATAGAACATCTTAACATCCTCGTTTTCTTTGAGCTTTTCAACCGAATCATCCAGGACTATCTTGCCGTTTTCCATGACATAACCATGTTGGGCAATAGAGAGTGCCAAATGGGCATTTTGCTCCACTAACAGGACTGTAATCTTTTGCTCCTCATTAAGCCGCTTTATAATATTAAAAATCTCGGACACTAAAATAGGGCTCAAACCAAGTGATGGCTCGTCCAGCATCATCAGGCGGGTGCGTGCCATAAGGGCCCGGCCGATAACCAGCATCTGCTGTTCTCCACCGGAAAGGTATCCGGCCAGATAATTTTTTCGTTCTTTGAGATATGGGAAGTAATGAAACACGGTATCATAACGCTCCTTAATCTCCCTGCGGTTTTTGCGGGTTCGAGTAGCAGCAATCAGATTTTCGTGGACAGTCAGGTTTTCAAAGACACAACGGCCCTCCATGACCTGAAAAATACCGAGCCGGACAATATCTTCCGCTTCCATCCCGTCAATACGCCGATCTAAGAACTCAATGGTGCCGTCCGTTACTTCTCCATCTTCCACCTTTAAAAGCCCCGAAATGGCCTTAAGTGTAGTGGTCTTTCCTGCACCGTTAGCACCTAAAAGTGCAACAATCTGACCCTCACTGATTTCAAGTGATAGCCCCTTGAGAACCAGGATTACGTCGTCATATATTACTTCAATATTGTTCACATTTAGCATGATCCGTCTTTTTCCCTTATCTTCTCTTGAAGCACATAACGCATTATATTGCCTCCCTCGGTCCTGGGTATACTGTCTATGAATTCGATCCGGCGGGGATACTTGTATGACGCAATCTTATCCTTTACAAATGATTTGATCTCTTCATCTAATTGTTCCGACGGGGATATCCCGGGCCCTAACACTACAAAGGCATAAGGCTTTATAAGTTCATCCTTATCCTGGAAACCAACTACTACGCTTTCCTCAATCGCCGGATGCCGGTTAAGCGTATGTTCAACCTCCCGGGGCGCAAGCCATCTGCCTCCTACCCGGAGCATATCATCGCTCCTTCCGCGGAAGAAATAAAATCCGTCTTCATCAACCATGTACCGATCCCCTGTAACAAACCATTCGCCTAACATATTTCGTTTTGTTTCATCTCTCTGGTTCCAATACGCAGAAGCAATAGAGCCTCCGCTTACAAGGAGGTTGCCAATCTTGCCGCTCTCCACCGGTTCCCCATCATCATCCAGAAGACGGGTTCCATAACCGGAGACGACTTTGCCCGTGCTTCCCGGTTTGACATCCCCGAAGTTATTGGAAAGGAAGATATGGCAAATTTCAGTTGAGCCTGTGCCTTCCAGTGTCTCGACTCCGAACTCTTCCTTGAAACGGTGATAAATCTCGGGCGACAGGATCTCAGCAGATGAGATGCACGCCCTGAGGCTGGTAACCGGGGGCAGCTCTTTCCCTTCCTGACGGCATGTCTTGTTGTAGTCGGCAAGAACACCTAAGAGCGTGGGCACAGTGAAAAAAAGTGTAGGACGGAACTTCAGAAGATCCTCATAAACCAGATCAGGGAGAGGACGGTGGTTCGTCAAGATCGTGGAACCTCCAACTGCAAAGGGAAAATATACACTATTTCCAAGCCCAAAGGCAAAGAAGACAAAAGATCCCATGGCGCGATCATCTTCGGTCATGTTCAACACACCCCTGGCATAGGCCTCAGAACAATAGGCCATGTGACTGTGGTGGTGAACAGCCCCCATCAGCTTCTCAGGGTTTCTGCCGCTATACAGCCAGAATGCCACATCGTCAGGGGTAGTCTTTGCGGCATCAAACCCGGTGCCGGCCCCGTTCATGAGTTGGCCAAAAGAAAGCCGGCCATGATCCTGCCCTCCAATGACAACAATCTTTACCGGAAAGATAACCTGGTCAAGAATCTTCTCAATCTCAGGCAGAAAGACAGAATCCACTATTAGCACACGTGCACGGCTGTCATTGATCACATGGAGAAAATCGGGCGATTTCATCAGGATATTAGTTGGAATCGGCACTGCCCCCAACTTAATTGCCCCGTAGAAACAAAATACCATTTCAGGTGAGTCCTGAACCAGGAGCATAACACGGTTTTCCATCTCCACTCCCAGTTCCGCCAGCATATTGGCGGCCCTGTTGACGTTTTCATGAAGCTGTTGATAGGTAAATGTCCGGTCTTCTGATAAAATCGCTGTTTTTTCTCCCCGGCCTTCCTCTATGTTACGATCAATAAAATACTGAGCCGCATTGAAATGACTCGGCAAATTCAATTTCAGCATACTTTCCCTTTCAATTGACGATTGGAGACTTTCTGTCATTCTCCCAATCGTCAATCGTCAATATTCAACCTTATTTATTTACCAAAATATACCATATCCCTTGGTAGTTTTACCCAGCCACTGACATCTACCATTTTTCCACCCTTGATCTCATAGATCTTGGCAGCCATGCTGGCACGGTGATCTGTAGCCGTAAAGGTAAGAGGCGGAGCCAGGCCTCCTGTATCAAAGTCCTTAAACTTTTCAAAGGCACTTCGTATACCGGAAGGGGTTAGATCTCCGGCCTTATCCGCCATTTTCAGGGCCTCTGTTACACCGAGGATATTCACCCACCCTTCAACATAGACGTTCGTACCCTTGTCTTTAGGGTGCCATTTTTCGTGGGATTCCACTACTTTTTTCATGCCGGGAACAGGTGCTCCATATGGTGCAATGGGGTGCACACCATACGTTCCTTCGGCTGCTCCACCGCTCAGGGTGATCAATGATTCCTCAAAATTCCTGATATTAGAGATAAACTTGGTCCTGAGGCCAAGGGCCTTTGCGTTTTTAAGGATAACGGCCCCATTCATGGCAGTGGATGTAATATAGGCAAAATCAGGGTCATATCGTTTCATGTTTGTCAACTGGACCGTGGCATCCTTCGTAGGCCAGTTGATGACCTGATCCGGACCCACATCAACCCCGATCTTCTTTGCATAGTCCTTGCAGGAAGCAAGGATACACCGACCATATTTGTTATCAGGATACAGGAAACAGATCTTGGGGTTGCGGCTTTTGTCCTTCCAATTATCCTTGATCCACTTGAGGGCAATACGCCCCATGGCATTGTAGGAAGGAGAAACATAGTAACTAAATGGAAACTTTGCAGGATTTTGAACTACGGCGATGAAAGAAGCAGCAATTGTGGCCACCTCATCGGCAACGATCTTTTTCGCCAACGTCATTGTGGTACCAGTAGACTGAATATAAAGACCAAGCACCTTTTCAGAATCAACAAGCCGGTTGTATCCGGCAACCCCCCGTGGGACCTTGTAACCATCGTCAATGACGATCAGCTTCAGTTTTTTGCCGTTAATTCCACCATTCTCATTTACCCACCGCATTGCGTCTAATTGACCCTTCACCTGGTTTTTCCCCCAGTCAGATGTAGGACCGGAAAGGTCTATAAGGACCCCCCATTTTATCTCATCGGCAGCAACGACATTGTTTATTGACAGTCCAATGGTCAGGATAAACGCAACAGCCACAATGGCAAATACAATTGTCCGGTTTTTCATAGTCTTTTTCTCCTTTCTTAATGTTAGGTTAAAAATTTCCAGGGTTACATACCAATTATTATACGATTCTTACGAATTGATAACAACTCGACGGATCAATATGAAAACGGCCAGAGCTTCCAGTATGTCCTGATAGTACGCCATCGTGCAGCTAAACCATCAGGTTCGAATATTAAGAAAAAGACAATAACAAAACCAAAAACTATCTCCCTGATAGAGACAAACCAGGTGAGATGATCGGGGTATGTTGAGTTCAGATAGGTTGTAACTACCTCAAGAGTTCTTTCAAGAATGAACCAGAAACCAACCCCGTAAATGCCGCCAAGGATGTGTCCCAACCCTCCGATAATGCACATTGCAAGAAAGTCAATTGATTGATGAATAGTAAATGATTCGTGAGTGATGACTTCGAGATACTGGGCCGTTAAGGCCCCTGCAACGCCCGCAAAAAAGGAAGCGATGGCAAAGGACATGAGACGATATTTGAAGAGATTTACACCAATTACCTCAGCCGCGAGGTATCGATCACGGATGGCTACAAACGCCCGGCCTGACCTGGATCGAACTATATTCTTGGCAACCATGGTGGCAATAATGGCAAGGATAAAGGTTAAGTAATATAGATGAAAATGGTTATTAAAGTGAAATGGCCCAAGAGTTCCAGGTTCAACATACAGCCCCTCCACACCACCGGTCAGTTTGTCCCAGCGACGGATGGTGAACTCAATAATAAACTGGGCCGCAATGGTAGCCATGGCGAGATAGAGCCCTTTTAACCTGAGAGAAGGGATTCCGAAGACCATTCCTACTAATGCCGCTACGACCCCTGCCATTGGAAGGGCTATAATAAATGGGACACCTGTCTGACCGATAAGGATGGAACATGTATACGCACCCACACCGAGAAAGGCGGCATGACCTAATGATATTTGCCCTGTAAAACCAGTGAGCAGGTTCAAACCATGGCAGGCAATAATGGCTATACCCACTTCGATCATGGTGGATATCATGTATTTGGATGCAAAAAAAGGAAACAGGGCACAGGCCAATAAAAAGACGATCAACCAGGACTTGACAAACCAGGTCTGGAAGATGCGTTCATCATTGCGATACTGTTCGTGGAATAATCCTGCCGGCATAGTCTATGTCTCGAGCTTTTCACAGCTCTTTAGCGCCATATTACTTTGGTGAAATACAATTTGCACTATACATATAAAAGAAGTGCCTAAAGTGTCTTAAGTGACCTTAAGTAACTAAAGTTAAAGAACAAAACCAAGTATTAAGTTTTCCCCTTATCTATCCTGTATCCTATGTCCTGTATCGCTTCGCCAAAAGATAGTTAAGCAATTAAATATTCCGCAATCCACAATCCGCAATCCGCAATCCGCAATCCACAATCTGCAATCCACAATCTGAAATCCGCAATCCGCAATCCGCAATCCGCAATCGATCACACCCTCTCAATCTCTTCAGTTCCAAACAGGCCATAAGGCTTGATCATCAACACCAAAACAAGAACAATAAACGGGAAGACTTCATTTAACGCAGGGATATAAGGATCTAAATAACCGGCGGAAAGGAATTCCAGAATACCCACTACCAGGCCTCCAACAATAGCACCCAGGATACTGTCTAAACCGCCGAAGATCACAGCAGGCAGAACCTTGAGCCCTATGTAACTGAGATCTACACCCACTCCGCCGATATTACCTACAAGAATACCACCAATTGAAGACACCACTGCCGCGATGCACCAACTGATGGCAAAGACCCGTTTCACCGAGATCCCCATACTCTGGGATGCGGTTTGATGATCCGCCACCGCCCTCATAAAAATACCCGTGCGCGCATATTTAAAAAAAATAGCGAAAAATGTTAACAATATCAACGAGATACTCATGCTCCACAGATACAGATAAGTAATCTTAATACCCCATAAATCAATAGGCTCCTCTGGAAATATATTAAACTGGCGGATATCATTACCCCACAACATTATGACAGCCCCCCTTAATATGTAGGTAAGCCCCAAAGTGACCATAATTACCGAAATGATAGGTTCACCAATAAGAGGTCTTAGAATCAGACGTTCAACCGCCAAACCTAAGATAACTGAAAAAATCAGGGTGAGAACAAACGAGGCAATAAAACTAAGACCGAAATCTAAGGTCATGGAAAGACAGAAATAGGCCCCTACCATGAGAAACTCGCCCTGGGCCAGGTTCAGGATGGATGTGGATTTATATATAAGGACAAAACCTAAAGCCACAAGGGCATAAATAGACCCCATAGCAAGTCCTGACACTAAAAACTGCATGAAAAAAAGGAATTCGTTATGCACTAAGTTCTCCTAAGGAAACTTCACCCTATTTGAGCAGTCTTTTCCAGAAACCTTTTGGTTTCAGGATATCCTTGTAGACGTCCTGTGATTTCATGGTGCGAATAATCAAGTTTGTACGAAGTGTGGCTGTTTTCCCATCCTGGTAGCGGATAGTAGTCTCAATTGGAAGCTCTTCCCTGTCTCCATAAAGCCCTGCGATCTCCTCAACATATTTTTTATTTATGAATCCGCGCCGTATCTTTTTTGTACGCGTCAGTTCCTCATCGTCCGCGTCCAGTTCTTTGTAGAGTAACAGAAACTTCCTGATCCTGGCCTTTTCAGGAAGGGTACTGTTTACGCGTACTACCTCTTTTTCAATCAAATCGTAAATCTCCGGCTTTGCGGCCAAATCCGAATATGTAGTATAGCTTATACGATGGTCTTCGGCCCATTTTCCCACATGTTTGAAATCAATACAGATCATTGTTGTCACATATTCATGGTCGTGGCCAATGACGACCCCCTCCACAATATACGGGCAAAACTTGAGTTTGTTTTCAATGAACATGGGTGAAAACCGGGCCCCACCTTTGAGATGCATCAGATCTTTGACCCGATCAATGATTACGAGATGACCATCAGAGGTAAAATAACCGGCATCTCCTGAGTGGAGCCACCCGTCAATAATGGTCTCTTGAGTAGCTTTCTCGTTTTTGTGGTACCCTTGAAACAAACCAGGGCCGGACGAAATCACCTCACCCACACCTTCTTTGTCAGGCTCAAATATCGAGATTTTTGCTTCAGGGACGGGAATGCCCACGGAATCAAAATTGATGTCGCCATCATGATGGATAGTTGAGTATCCTGCTACTTCAGTTTGTCCATAGATCTGTTTCAAGTTTACACCGAGCGCATGAAAAAAACGAAACACATCAGGGCCAAGGGCCGCACCGCCGGTCATTGCCGAACGGACTTTTGAGAAACCCAGACGATCCCTCAAGGCCCTGAACATGGCAGCGTATGCAAGCCAATAAATGATTTTCCACGCAAGCGGAGGCTTCTTTTTTTCAAACTTGAAGTCGGCCCATCGATATCCAATGGGCAGGCACAGATTGTAAATTAATTTTTTAAGAAAAGATGCGTCTAAATGCTTTACCATAACTTGACGGGAAAGCCCTTCCCACATGGGGGGACCGGCTACTATTAAACTGGGGGCTATCTCGTAAAGATCAACCATGGAAGTTTCAGGTTCCTCCGGAAAGTTCACGGTGTAGCCCGAATAGAGAGAAGAAAAAACGCTTATGGTCTGCTCTACAATCCACGGGAGGGGGATAAATGAAAGGAACTCATCATCCGGTTGTTTGGGGTCTATATCATTTAATGAGGCCACCATGCTTAATATATTTCTATATGTGAGTAGAGATCCCTTGGGGTTTCCAGTAGTCCCGGAGGTATAGCAGATCATGGCAATATCGTTTTCCTTAATGGTACCTATATTGCTTTCGAAAAGTTCCGGCTTTTCCCGGTGAAGTTCCTGCCCTAATCGCTCAACATCGCAAAATTCGACCAAGGCTTCATCTTCATAGTCCCATAATCCCTTGGGATCGGTATAGATGATTTTTCTAATACGAGGGAGCTTCTCTTTAAGGTCTAATAATTTATCTACCTGTTCCTGATCTTCAGCCACAATCATAGTGGCTTCCGAATGGTCAATAATATAAGAGACCTCGCTTAAGACTGAATCCTGAAAAATACCAAAGGGAATTCCTTTGGCTGACTGTGCGGCCAGCTCTGCGTAAATCCATTCCGGGCGATTGGCACCTATAATCCCCAGGGTTTCTCGAGGTTTGAGTCCAAGGGAAATCAGCCCTAAAGAAAAATCACGCACATGTTCAAGATATCGCTGCCAGGTCACTGACTGCCATATACCATATTCCTTTTCACGAAGCGCTATTCTGTCGCCGCCGAACTGCCCTGCATTTCTAATAAGGAGCTCTGGGAGGGATTTGGGGATGTCCTGAGATACTGATCTGTTTGTTGCCATTTTTTTCATATTATAGACGCGAACGTGCTTTTTTGTCTTCGCCTAAGTATGCCCTGATTACCTGGGGATTTTCCTGAATTTCTTGAGGGGATGCCTCGGCAATTTTTCGTCCAAATTCAAGGACGCATACTCGGTCGGATATATCCATGACCACCCCCATATCGTGTTCCACAAGTGTAATGCTCACTCCCCACATACTGTTCACATTGAGTATGAATCGGGCCATGTCTTCAGTTTCTTCAAGGTTCATGCCGGCCATTGGCTCATCCAAAAGGAGCACTTCAGGCTGCATGGCCAGGGCCCTTGCAAGTTCCACCCGCTTTTGGAGTCCGTAAGGAAGAGTCCCGACGACTTGTTTTCGAATTGACTCGATCTCTAAAAGATCAATGATTTTTTCCTCGATTTCCTTCCGAAGTTCCAATTCCTCACGGATGGTTCGCCCGTAATAAATAATATCAGAAAAGATGCTTGATTTAAGAAAGGTGTGTCGCCCCAGCTTGATATTGTCCAGAACCGTCATTCCCTTGAAAAGCTCAATGTTTTGAAAGGTTCGTGCAATACCGCGTTTTGCAATGTTGTGAGTGGGTACCCGGGTAATGTCTTTTCCTTTATAAAGGATCCGACCTCTTTGAGGGGTGTAAAACCGGCTGATGCAGTTTAAAATACAGGTCTTGCCTGCCCCATTGGGGCCAATAATAGCGAAAAGTTCACCCTTCATCAGTTTGGTGCTCACACCATTCAGTGCCTGCACCCCACCGAAAGTCAGGGAAATATCTTCAATCTCAATTATGGCTTCACTGTCCAATTTCACTCTATTATAGCGTTATTACTCCGGCAATTAAATACCTCAATATTGTCATTCCGGCGAAAGCCGGAATCCAGGTGGGTACTGGATGCCGGATCAAGTCCGGCATAACGGAGTTAGACTATTTAGTTGCCAGGTTAATATCTTGAACAAAACCCAATGTCTATTGATAAAAATACAAAAAAAATACTTTGATGTCAAGGCTATTGAAAAAACAGGCTATTGAAAAACTATTTAAAATCATTTGAAAACCTAATATATTACTCCGGCAATTAAATACCTCAATATTGTCATTCCGGCGAAAGCCGGAATCCAGGTGGGTACTGGATGCCGGATCAAGTCCGGCATGACGGAGTTAGACTATTTAGTTGCCAGGTTAATATT
>Ga0233410_10000166_pt1 | contig 23591 bp, 19 predicted proteins | sample Na_anoxic_1_MG_FD_179869 | JGI IMG/M metagenome (GOLD analysis project Ga0233410, IMG submission 179869) | Seawater microbial communities from Saanich Inlet, British Columbia, Canada - Na_anoxic_1_MG | ecosystem: Environmental > Aquatic > Marine > Inlet | place: Canada: British Columbia...
CCCCAATAGATTAGTACAGACTAGGGACCTTCACATAATAAAAGATATGCCTACTCTATCAGGCTCAAATGACACCCCAATAGATTAGTACAGACTAGGGACCTTCACATAATAAAAGATATGCCTAGTGGTATTATATTAATTCTTACCAAGAAAAAAGTTGAATAGTGTTTTTTTGTTTTTAAAAATTTTGACCGTAATATAAGGAAGGAAGAAAAAAGTAAAAATTATATATAGATATTTTGAAACTAAAAGCGAAAAAATATCTAGCTAAATATTGATATTAATAATCTCGCAATAAAGGTAATTAACTCAATTGGTAGAGTGTTTCGCTTACAACGAAAAAGTTGGTGGTTCGATCCCATTATTACCTAAAGTATAAATTCATAAATAGTTTTGAAATTATTTATCTTCTGATGAAAGAATAGAATTTCTAATATAGGTTTTCAAAGCTTATAGCTCAGTTGGTTAGAGCGTACGCCTGATAAGCGTAAGGTCAGTAGTTCAAATCTACTTAAGCTTACTAATAGAATAATGCAATTAAATGTAATTATTATTCAAATCCTGTTCTATGCCCTGAAACCTATGATCTCAAGCGCATTTTCTGGTAAGTTTATTTAAATACTTAATCTATGGGAATTTCTAATAGAATCTTGCCTCAATTAAAAATTTTAATTTGATTAGTTAAAAATTTTTTATGTTACATACTCCTTTAGAACAATTTCAAATTATTTTATTATTTTCTATCAAATTGTTTTGTTTTGATTTTTCAATTACTAATTTAGCATTAGTAAATTTTTTAGTTTTAGCAATTTTTGCTGCAATGGTATTTTTTTTTAGTTCAAACGTAAATTATCTAAATGAAACTAGTTTCTTTTTTATCCCGAACACATGGCAAGTATTCATTGAGGCTTTATACGAAACTTCAGCACAATTATTGTTTGATAATATTAACGCAGAAGGAGAAAAATATTTTCCTTTTATTTCTGTTATTTTCACTTTTGTTTTGTTCAGTAACTTAATCGGTTTAGTTCCTTATAGTTTCACGACAACAAGTCACTTAATTGTTACCTTTACTCTATCTCTTTCTATTTTTATAGGTTTGAACATAATCTGTATTCAAAAGCATAAGTTTCATATGTTATCTTTGTTCTTGCCTGCTAATACTTCTTTTGGTCTAGCATTGTTGCTGGTTCCTATCGAGCTTTTATCGTATATTTTCAAACCTATTAGTTTAGGTGTCCGATTATTCGCGAATTTAATGGCTGGACACACATTACTGAAAGTAATTGTAGGTTTTTCTTGAAGTATGTTATTATTAGAAGACTTTTTAGCAGTTTTTCATATCTTACCTTTATTGATTTTAGTTGTATTGATGGGTCTAGAATTGGGCGTAGCTTTAATCCAGGCTTATGTGTTTACTATATTAACCTGTATTTATCTTAACGATGTAGTAAACCTGCATTAATTCTAGAATTAAACTGTTATTTTGGTTTAAATTTTGGCGAATATAACTCAGTTAGGTTAGAGTATTAGGTTGTGATTCTAAATGTCATGGATTCAAATCCCATTATTTGCCTTTCGAACAAGTCTTTTTAATGTTGAATGCCTATGGACAGGTAGTTCTATAAGACAAAAAGCAGTGGTAACTAATTTATTAAGGAGCTGGGTAAAAGCCCTAGTAAAGTGAGTTTGGTTATCACTTACTTTCTAATTTATGGTCCTACTCAAAAACTCATATTGGTTATTTAACGGACCATTAAGTTCTTCAGATGCGGTTTTAAACCTAAACAAAATATTATTATATGGCCTTTCGTTAACGTAAATGAGCACATCTTGTTTCAGTAAAGACTCTCAATTCTCTAATAAATCTGGGCGTTGCAAAAAAATATTTAGTAAAGTTTGTATGAATACGTTTTTGTTAAGAAAAAATACTTTTATTACAGGTGATTCTAGAACGGCACCATAAAATATATTTAATAAGACTTGAACCTATAATCTTTGGGACCAAAACCCAACGCTCTGTCCAATTGAGCTATAAACGCAAAAAAAAATGCTTCAACAACACATTGAAAACATGAACTCCATACAAACTATCAAAAAACTCGTACAACAAGCGCCACGATTCAACATCGAAGACGTAGACGGTTGCTCTTATTCATCTTTTATTGAAAGCTCTATTTCAGAAATAGAGGAGATGACAGGCATCACAAGTGAGGAAAAGCTTCAAGCTTTTACTGCTTATGCGCTGGATGTAAAAATTCAAAACAAAATGTGGACATTCAACGTAGAAAACCCACTGGACTACTATACTCTCACTCTAGATACTCAAAATCCACAAGCTATTACGACTTTAAAAATATTTCACATTTTTTCTCGCCTGAAAATTTGGGCTAACGATGACTTAAGTAACACTTCAAAAGAAGAAGTTTTGCTAAATATTTTTTCGCAACGCCCAGATTTATTTGAGGGTTGAAATTCGTTGATAAACGAGGGTGTTGCCATTTACGTTAATGGGAAACTTTTTACTCACAATAATGGGAGGTTCAAATTCAAAACCTCATCCGACGAACTTAATGGTTCGTTAGATAATCACTATGAATTTTTAAGTAATCTTACTGGTTGGGACATCACTGATGACCAAACTCATTTGATTGGGACCCTTACCCGAACCCTTAATAGATGAGTTGATGAGCATATTTCGCCAAGTATAGATGAAGGGGAACTTTGAGAGGGGGTTGACGTATCCCTTTTATCCTTACGGGAGATTATGTCCTTTTTACCCTTGCTGGGCAGAAATGCCAAGAAATCTGTGCCGAACTTAGGTGAAGGTGACTACTTAGAGGGTTACGTTGCTCCTTCATCTTTGCGGAGCAGACCACCAAGAGATTTGCCTCTGCTACCAGGCGTCCAGGAGCTTGAAGGAGGTGCGGGCAAGCTGCAACCTAGGAATTACAGTTTGAACATACAAAGTGGTTTAGAATCTCCGTTCATTGAATCTAATAAAGCAGAAAGCATAAATCCTTCGGGATTGATCTATTATGACGAAGTTTGTTGTCCTATGGACAACGGGCAATTAAGTGATTGTCTACAAAACTTAGTCAGTTATTTAGAGGTGACCTATAGGGGATCTCTTTTCTCTTTAATAAGTCATACTTTTCGAATGACATTTTATATATATAGATATAGAATGTTTTCACTGTATTTCTGAAAGTTTTACTTTTTGTGAAAACGATTCAAAAGCAGCTTTGAATAAATCTACTTTTGCTTTCTTAGAAATATTTGTGTTATGTTCAAAAAATTTGTCCTTTCATATTTGGTTTTTTCGTATTTTTAAAAGTTCTTACATTGGTTAAAGTTCCTTTTGGTTAAAAGTTTTGTTATACATTTTCAGGCTTTATTATTTATCTTTTCAAGCAGATAAAATGCAAATGACGTTAAAAAAAGGCATACAGCTATAGCTAACTTTATAAGAGAAAATAGTAGCAGTTTTTCATATCTTACCTTTATTGATTTTAGTTGTATTGATGGGTCTAGAATTGGGCGTAGCTTTAATCCAGGCTTATGTGTTTACTATATTAACCTGTATTTATCTTAACGATGTAGTAAACCTGCATTAATTCTAGAATTAAACTGTTATTTTGGTTTAAATTTTGGCGAATATAACTCAGTTAGGTTAGAGTATTAGGTTGTGATTCTAAATGTCATGGATTCAAATCCCATTATTTGCCTTTCGAACAAGTCTTTTTAATGTTGAATGCCTATGGACAGGTAGTTCTATAAGACAAAAAGCAGTGGTAACTAATTTATTAAGGAGCTGGGTAAAAGCCCTAGTAAAGTGAGTTTGGTTATCACTTACTTTCTAATTTATGGTCCTACTCAAAAACTCATATTGGTTATTTAACGGACCATTAAGTTCTTCAGATGCGGTTTTAAACCTAAACAAAATATTATTATATGGCCTTTCGTTAACGTAAATGAGCACATCTTGTTTCAGTAAAGACTCTCAATTCTCTAATAAATCTGGGCGTTGCAAAAAAATATTTAGTAAAGTTTGTATGAATACGTTTTTGTTAAGAAAAAATACTTTTATTACAGGTGATTCTAGAACGGCACCATAAAATATATTTAATAAGACTTGAACCTATAATCTTTGGGACCAAAACCCAACGCTCTGTCCAATTGAGCTATAAACGCAAAAAAAAATGCTTCAACAACACATTGAAAACATGAACTCCATACAAACTATCAAAAAACTCGTACAACAAGCGCCACGATTCAACATCGAAGACGTAGACGGTTGCTCTTATTCATCTTTTATTGAAAGCTCTATTTCAGAAATAGAGGAGATGACAGGCATCACAAGTGAGGAAAAGCTTCAAGCTTTTACTGCTTATGCGCTGGATGTAAAAATTCAAAACAAAATGTGGACATTCAACGTAGAAAACCCACTGGACTACTATACTCTCACTCTAGATACTCAAAATCCACAAGCTATTACGACTTTAAAAATATTTCACATTTTTTCTCGCCTGAAAATTTGGGCTAACGATGACTTAAGTAACACTTCAAAAGAAGAAGTTTTGCTAAATATTTTTTCGCAACGCCCAGATTTATTTGAGGGTTGAAATTCGTTGATAAACGAGGGTGTTGCCATTTACGTTAATGGGAAACTTTTTACTCACAATAATGGGAGGTTCAAATTCAAAACCTCATCCGACGAACTTAATGGTTCGTTAGATAATCACTATGAATTTTTAAGTAATCTTACTGGTTGGGACATCACTGATGACCAAACTCATTTGATTGGGACCCTTACCCGAACCCTTAATAGATGAGTTGATGAGCATATTTCGCCAAGTATAGATGAAGGGGAACTTTGAGAGGGGGTTGACGTATCCCTTTTATCCTTACGGGAGATTATGTCCTTTTTACCCTTGCTGGGCAGAAATGCCAAGAAATCTGTGCCGAACTTAGGTGAAGGTGACTACTTAGAGGGTTACGTTGCTCCTTCATCTTTGCGGAGCAGACCACCAAGAGATTTGCCTCTGCTACCAGGCGTCCAGGAGCTTGAAGGAGGTGCGGGCAAGCTGCAACCTAGGAATTACAGTTTGAACATACAAAGTGGTTTAGAATCTCCGTTCATTGAATCTAATAAAGCAGAAAGCATAAATCCTTCGGGATTGATCTATTATGACGAAGTTTGTTGTCCTATGGACAACGGGCAATTAAGTGATTGTCTACAAAACTTAGTCAGTTATTTAGAGGTGACCTATAGGGGATCTCTTTTCTCTTTAATAAGTCATACTTTTCGAATGACATTTTATATATATAGATATAGAATGTTTTCACTGTATTTCTGAAAGTTTTACTTTTTGTGAAAACGATTCAAAAGCAGCTTTGAATAAATCTACTTTTGCTTTCTTAGAAATATTTGTGTTATGTTCAAAAAATTTGTCCTTTCATATTTGGTTTTTTCGTATTTTTAAAAGTTCTTACATTGGTTAAAGTTCCTTTTGGTTAAAAGTTTTGTTATACATTTTCAGGCTTTATTATTTATCTTTTCAGTAGATAAAATGCAAATGACGTTAAAAAAGGCATACAGTCATAGCTAACTTTATAAGAAAAAACAGTAGCAGTTTTTCATACCTTACTTTTATTGATTTTAGTTGTATTGATGGATTTAGAGCTGGATGTAGGTGTTTTTAATATATACTTATCTATTTGCTATACTAATCTGTATCTACTTAAACAGTATAGTGAATTTACATTAATTCTATAATTAAACTGTTATTTTGATTTAAATTTTGGCGAATATAACTCAGTTAGGTTAGAGTATTAGGTTGTGATTCTAAATGTCATGGGTTCAAATCCCATTATTCGCCTTTAGATTTAATCTTTTTAATGCATTAAATGGATACCTCAACGTTAAAAATTAAAGAACGTTTGTTAAACGAAATGTTATAACGAGTCAAGTTATTTTAACTTATAACTTTTCTAAATCGGAAACGAGTTTTAAAAAATTTAAACACATTTTAATTATCTTTTAATTAAAATTTTTAGAAACTAGTGAACTGAATCATCTAAGTAACTAGAAAAAAAATCAACCGAGAATCCGTTAGTAGTGGCGAGCAAAAGCGGTATAGACTATTTTTAAAAACTGTAATAAGTAATATGTTTAAAACTTAAAAGCCAAAGAAGGTAGCATAAAATAAAATACATATATAGCCCTGTAAAACATATACTAAAATTTTAAAATACAAAGTAAAATGATACAAGTCGTGTATTATTTCAATAATGGGGTCCCACCCTCAAAGTCTAAAAAATTTTAACGATTGATAGCGAATAGTACCGTAAGGGAATGGTGAAATAGAATTTTCGAATTTGAAAAGAACTTGAAATTTAATGTTTATAATCAGTTGTAGCTTTAAAAAAGCGGCAGCGTTCCTTTTGCATAATGAATCAATGAGTTTATATTAATGGCAAGCTTAAACATTTTAAAGTGTAGGCTAAAAAAAATTGAGTTTTAAATTGCGCTCTTTAAAGAATATTATTAGTCTTTGATATAAGACCCGAAACTAAGTGATCTAATCATGAACAGGCTGAATTTAAAGCGGTAACGCTTATTGAAGGGCCGAACTCGTGTATGTAGAAAAATACTGAGATGATTTGTGATTAGGGGTGAAAGGCCAATCAAACTTAGAGATAGCTGGTTTTCTGCGAAATCTATTTAAGTAGAGCGTTTAAAATTCTTTATCTAAGGTAGAGCACTCGATAAATAAAGGGGACGTAAAGTTTTACTGCATTTAATGAAACTCCAAATATAGAATTAAAAAGATTTTAAACAGACAGACTATGAGTGCTAAGATTCATAGTCAAAAGGGAAACAGCCCACATTATTTGTTAAGGCCCTTAAAAATAATTAAGTGAAAAAGAAAGTAAAAAAATTTTAACAATCTATAGGTAGGCTTGGAAGCAGCCATCCTTTTAAGAAAGCGTAACAGCTCATTGGTTTAGTTTTTTTGCGTCAAAAATGTACAGGGACTAAAATTATTTGCCGAAACAATAAATTTAAAACAATATAATTAATAGTAAAATATTAAAAACTGATTTTAAATGGTAGCAGAACGTTTTGTATATTTAAGAAAATTTATAGTCATATAAATTAGAAAAATCAAAAATGAAAATATTGATATGAGTAGCGAAAAACATTGTGAATAATAAACATTGTCACCTTAAGTTCAAGGTTTTTAAGGGAAGGCTAATCCTCCTTAATGTTAACCGGTCCCTAAGATAAAAATGAAAATTGTAATTGATGGGTAATTTTTTTATTATATCTTAAAGTGACAAAATATAAATTTAATTTCTATTTGCGATTTTAATTAGAAGTTTTTTAGTATTTTCAAGAAATAGCTTAAGATAATACCGTACTCTAAACCGACACAGGTGAACAAATTTAGCAAATTAAGGTGCTTGAATTAATTGTATTGAAGGAACTCGGCAAAATGACTCCGTAACTTCGGAATAAGGAGTAGCTTTTTTAAGTTAAAACTTTTAAAAGCTGTCACAAAATCGAGGACAGCGACTGTTTAATAAAAACACAGGTCTCTGCCAATTTGAAAAAAGAAGTATAGAGACTGACGCCTGCCCGGTGCTGCAAGATTAAGAGAAAAAGTTCTGGCTTTGACTTTAACCCCCAGTAAACGGCGGCTGTAACTCTGACGGTCCAAAGGTAGCGAAATTCCTTGGCATTTAATTGGTGTCCTGCATGAATGGCGTAACGACTGTCCTACTGTCTCCAGTGCAATTTCAGTGAAATTGAAATGTCTGTGAAGATGCAGACTACTTGCGGCTAGACGGAAAGACCCTGTGCACCTTTACTATAGTTATAAATTGTAATAAAATTTTTTTTGTGCAGAATATGTGGTAAGTTTTTATCAAATCGTAACATAAGTTATTTATTTAAACATCCATGAGATACCACTCTTAAAAACTTTTGTTACTCATGAACTTAAAACAGTTTATAATGGGTAGTTTGACTGGGGCGGTCGCCTCCTAAAGAGTAACGGAGGCGTACGAAGGTAAGCTCAAATTGACAAAACTCAATTGAAGAGCATAATAGTATAATGCTTGCTTGACTGAAAGATTGACAAATCGAACAGGGACGAAAGTCGGTTATAGTGATCCGGTGACTCTGAGTGGAAAAGGTCATCGCTCAACGGATAAAAGGTACGCCAGGGATAACAGGCTAATCATTCTTTAGAGACCCTATCGATGGAGTGGTTTGGCACCTCGATGTTGGATTATCGCATCCTGGAGCTGTAAAAGGTTCCAAGGGTTTGGCTGTTCGCCAAGGAAGGCGGTACATGATCTGAGTTTAGAACGTTGTAAAACAGTTTGGTCCCTATCTACCGTAAGTGTTAAAAATTGAAAGGAGTAGACCCTAGTACGAGAGGACCGGGAAAAGTGAATCTCTGGTCAATCGATTGTTATTTTAATAGCATAGTCGAGTAGCTACATTCATAATAGATAATTGTTGAAAGCATCTAAACAAGAAACTAACCTTAAAAAAAATTTTTTGAAAGTCGTAAAAGATTATTACGTAATAGGCTTAATGTGTAAGAGTTGTAAAATTTTTAGCTAATAAGTACTAAAATTCAAATTACTTAAGATTCTATGTATTTTATAAATTTTGAAAACATTTATAACTTATAATGTTAAAATTCGTTTTAACTATCCAATAAACTATTATAAGTTATAAACATCAAAAACATGCAAGATTTCAAGTTAAACAAACTTAGAATTTCTTAAATAATTTTAAGTTATTAAAAATGAGTTTGATCCTGGCTCAGGGTGAACGCTAATAATATGCTTTACACATGCGAGTTGTGCGATAAAATGTTGAAATATCGCAGCGAACGGGTGAGGAATACGCAAATATTTTTTGTCTACCTTTTAATTTAAGATAAACTATACCTATTAAAAATTTTGATTTTTTTTAGGGTAAAACTATTTTTTAGTTTGTAGTAATATTAAATAGTTTTTTAGTGTTTTAAGCTCAAAAAAGCAAAAATTATAAAAGAAATAATTGTTAAAAGATGGGTTTGTGGAAGATTAGGTTGTTGGTAGAAATAAAAGTTTACCAAGCCTTTGATCTTTAGTTGGTCTTAGAGGACGTACAACCACACTGGAACTGAGACAAGGTCCAGGCTAATTTTTTGGCCAGCAGTGAGGAATATTGGACAATGAACGAAAGTTTGATCCAGCAATATTATGTGAATGATTGACGACCAACTTTTGGTTGTAAAATTCTTTCGTTAAAAATGATAATGACGTTATTTAAAGAAGCTTTAGTCCCGGCTAATCTCGTGCCAGCAGCCGCGGTAATACGGGAGGGGCAAGCGTTATCCAAAATTACTGGGCGTAAAGAGTCCGTAGATTGTAATATAAGTTATATGTTAAAATTTAAAGCTTAACTTTAAAAAAATATACAATACTGTTTTACTTGAGTTTTATATGGAAGAGTAGAATTTCATGTTAAGGAGTAAATTCCAAGAATACATGAAGGAATATCATTAGCGAAGGCGACTCTTTAGTACAAACTGACATTGAGGGACGAAAGTGTAGGGAGCAAACAGGATTAGATACCCTGGTAGTCTACACTGTAAATTCTGAGTGCTGTAATTTAAAAAACGAATTTTGGATTTTTTAAGCTAACGCCATAAGCATTCCGCCTGAGGAGTACGATTGCAAAATTGGAACTCAAAGGAATTGACGGGAGCCTACAACGAGTGGTGGAGCATGTGGTTTAATGCGATAATCCGCGCAAAACCTTACCAACCCTTGACATATTGAAAAATAATTTAAATTAATAAATTTTTTTTATTGTTAACGTTAATTAAAAAATTAATGATTTTTCATTACAGGTGTTGCACGACTGTCGTCAGTTCGTGTCGTGAGATGTTTGGTTCATTCCTTTAAACGAGCGTAACTCTTGTTTTTAAAAATTTACTTTTAATTTTCGGTTTAGATTGAAAATTTTGTTTTAAAAAGACTGTTTGTTAATTAAAGTTAAAGCTTTAAAGGAAGGTAAGAATTAAGTCAAGTCACTGTGGCCCTTATGGGTTGGGCTACACACGTGCTACAATGAAAATGACAAAAAGTAACAAAAAATTTTAGTTAATCTTTAAAAATTTTCTTAGTTCGAATTGTAAACTGCAACTCGTTTACATGAAGATGGAATCACAAGTAATCGCAAATCAGAACGTTGCGGTGAATACGTACCTTGGCTTTGTACACACCGCCCGTCACATGCAGAAAGTTAGTTTTACTTGAAAATTTAATTTTTTTTGCTTTTTTCAAAAAGTAAAAAAAGTTAATTCATTGAAAAATTAGCAATTTGGATGAAGTCGTAACAAGGTAGCTGTACGGGAACGTGTAGCTGGAACAAATGAAATAGTTCAGTTGGTTAGAACGTTGGAATCATAATCCAAATGTCGGGGGTTCAAATCCCTCTTTCATTATTAAATCTCCCAAATTTTATGATAATCAATTTATTTTTTTATTTTTTCTCTTTTGTTTTGATAGTTAGTGCTTTAATGACTATTCTCAGTCAAAATTCAATATACTCTGTTCTGTTTTTGGTATTAAGTTTTGTTTCTTCATCTAGTATTTTATTCTTGTTGGAGTGCGAATATATTTCATTGATTTTTATAATAATTTATGTTGGAGCCATAGCCGTTTTGTTCCTATTTGTAGTCATGATGTTAGATGTAAAAACAGTTTATTTGGCAAAAGATTCTTTAAAGTATTTTCCATTTGGTAGTTTTATTGGTATTGTTTTTTTGATTGAAACCTTATTGATAGTTCCTACTACCTTTGAGTTAGCCAACCCTTATGATGTTAGTTTTTTATGAAATTGTTATTCTGATTGATTTAACAAGTTAGATTATTTTACTGAAGTTATGTCTATAGGTCATTTATTATATACTGATTATATTATCCAGTTTTTACTTTCTGGTAATATCTTGTTATTAGCGACTATTGGACCTGTAACGTTAGTTTTAATAAGATCAACTAAAATTACTAAAACTCAGGTTGTATTCAAGCAGCTTTCCCGTACTTATAGTTCAGTTTTATATACTTAAATAATTTATAGTTAAATTTTTATTTCTCTTTGTAGATGTTATAAAATTCCACAATTTGATATATTTTGTCAAAAAAGCCTATTCTCCCCTTTAAAACACTAATGTATGATAGTGTAACATTTTAAGTATAAAACTGAACAAGTTTCATAATTATTGGTCATTGTTTTTTTTTATATAAATTTCGACCTTGATAGTAATGGGGTTTAAGTTTTTACATACAGCTATAAACTTTTTTTGCTTTTCCTCTTCCAGATTAATTAATTTATAAATGTTAATATTTAAAGAAATACAGCTACTACCTGAAATTTTTTTAGGTATTTCTATAATTTATTTGATTATCCACGGAACTTTTATATCAGTTAATAATAAGTATTTATTAATTCAGAATTCTATTTTATATTTAAGTACTTTAATTATTACTATGTTTTGTTTTCTGTTATTGAATAACAGTGTTGAATATAATAATTTCCAAATCTTTAATAATACTATTATTCTTGACTATTTAAGTTTTTCTTCCAAGGCTTGGATAGCTCTAATATCGATTTTTTGTTTCATGATGATTCAACGTTATTTGATTATACAAAGAATCAATTATTTTGAATATAGCGTATTAATACTTTTTGCTTTGTTAGGTATTTTCTTTATATGTTCTTCAAATGATTTAATTACTGCGTATTTGTCGATTGAATTGCAAAGTTTATCTTTCTACATAATGGCAGCCATGAAAAAAGACTCAACTTTTTCTGTGGATGCAGGTTTGAAATATTTCATTCTAGGAGCTTTCTCGTCTAGTTTATTTCTATTTGGTTCTTCTATTTTATATGGAGTTAGCGGCACTACAAATTTTGAAGATTTGAAGAATCTATTTTTTTTAGTGTATCTAGAATATGAAAGTGTTTATGGGGTAAATAACTATACTTTTGTTAAACACATTTTTATTGACGGGGGTTTAATTCAATTTGCTTTGGTATTTATCTTTGTAAGTCTTTTATTTAAATTGGCAGTGGCTCCGTTTCATTTATGATCGCTTGATGTTTACGAAGGCTCCCCTTCTAGTTCTACGTTTTTTTTTGCTGTTGTGCCCAAGTTAGCTATTTTTATTCTGATTATTAGGATTTTTTATTCAAGTTTTTTTGAATATTCTATCAAATGGCGTTATTATATTGCTGCTATAGCAGTTCTAACTATAATAGTTGGCTCTTTTGGTGGCTTAGAGCAAAAAAAACTAAAAAGTCTTTTAGCTTATAGTTCAATTAGTCATATGGGATATACGTTGATTGCTTTTAGCACGGGAACATTTGAAGGTATGCAGTCAATGTTATGTTATCTTCTCTTGTATATGATTGCTGGTTTATGTACTTGGTCTATATTTTTATTGTTACAGCTGAAACACAGATATAGTAAGAAACAAAATAAAGATTTAACAGATTTAAACTTGTTAAGTAAATCCAATAGTATCTTAGCTTTATTTTTCAGTACTGTTTTATTATCGATAGCGGGTTTACCGCCAATGATCGGCTTTTTAGTTAAAATTGGAATCTTTTTAGTTTCCATTGAAGCATCTATGTACTTCATTGCAATTTTTAGTATATTATGTAGTGTAATTTCTACGTTCTACTATATTCGTATAGTAAAAATTATGTATTTTGAGAATTCTGTAGCTGGCAAATTGTATTATCCGATAGAGTCTAGTATTTCAATTTTAGTAGTTTGTTTGTTTTATCTTTTACTTTTTCTGTTTGTAAACCCAACTCTGATTTATCTATTTTCATACAAAATAATTTTACTATTAACTATGTCAATAGTTTAATTTTTTACAGTTACTAATTTTGATTTATCACTTGTAAGGATGTTTTTTAAAATTATATGTAAATTTTATTTCTAGGCTGAATAACATAATTTGGTTAATGTATTAGATTGCAAATCTTTTAATATCGGTTCAAGTCCGATTTTAGCCTTTATCTTTAGCATTTTTAGCTCAGTTGGATAGAGCAACAGCCTTCTAAGCTGATGGACATAGGTTCAAGTCCTATAAAATGTAAATGTTAGATTTTTTTTTATTAAATGTGACAAATTTATTGATTTTTGTCTTGATATTACCTTTAATTGGAACATTTTTTTTATTATTTGTACCTTCACGAAATTCTTTTTTATTGAAATCAATAGCTTTAAACGTATCTTGTCTATTGTATGTAGCTTCTTTATTTTTCTGAGTTTTTTTTAATAAATCTATTGGCTCTTTTCAATTTGTAAGTAAATTGTTATGAATTCCTTTTTTAAACTTTAACTTCACTCTAGGCATTGATGGAATCTCATTATTTTTTATACTTTTAACTACTTTATTGATTTTTTTATGTATATTAATAAGTTGAACTAGTGTTAAACTAAATATAAAAGAATTCTTGATTGCTTTTTTAGTTATGGAATTTTTTTTAATTGGAGTTTTTTCTGTTTTAGATTTGTTACTATTTTACATTTTTTTTGAGAGTGTGTTAATTCCAATGTATTTAATAGTTGGTGTTTGAGGTTCTCGAGAGAGAAAAATTAGGGCTGCTTATTTCTTTTTTTTATATACATTGTTGGGCTCAGTATTGATGTTATTATCCATTTTATATATTTACTATCAAGTAGGAACAACTGATTACGAAGTGTTATTAACTTTCATTTTTTCTACAACAGAACAAAGATTTTTATGACTGTCTTTTTTTGGATCTTTCGCAACTAAAGTTCCAATGGTTCCTGTACATTTATGGCTGCCAGAAGCTCATGTAGAAGCTCCAACTGCAGGGTCTGTTATCTTAGCCGGCGTTTTATTAAAATTAGGAACTTATGGTTTCCTACGTTTTTCTTTTCCGCTGTTCCCAGAAGCATCATTTTTTTTTGCTCCAATCGTTTATTTACTGTCTATCGTTGGTATCGTTTATACGTCTTTTACGGCAATCCGTCAAACCGATTTTAAACGAATTATCGCGTATACTTCTGTAGCGCATATGAATTTAGTAATGGTTGGTCTTTTCAGTTTTAACATAGTTGGTCTAGAAGGAGCAATACTACAAAGTCTAAGTCACGGTTTTGTAGCGAGTGCTTTATTTTTGATTATTGGAGTAGTTTATGAAAGACATCATACTAGAATGGTTAAATATTACGGAGGCTTGGTTCATACGATGCCGTTGTACACATTCATTTTTTTATTTTTTACAATGTCAAATATTGGGCTGCCTGGTACTGGTAGCTTTGTAGGAGAGTTTTTAATATTAGCTGGCTCTTTTAAAACTAGTACTAGTGCTACTTTTATTAGTGCTACCGGTATGATTATTGGCGGTTGTTATTCATTATGGTTGTTTAATAGAATTTCTTATGGTAATTTGAAAATTCAATATTTAAACGATTATATTGACATCAACAAACGAGAAGCGGCCGCTTTTTTGCCATTGATTGTTGGTACAGTAGTCATTGGTTTATACCCAGAAGTCTTTTTAAATTCAATGCATATGAGCGTCAATATGTTAGTTGAAGTTACACATATTTATACATTACAAATGGTATATATTTTAGAAACAGAACTGTTAGAAAACAAACCAATCTTTTTTTCTTTAACTAAGATTTTTGGAATTGGACATTTTCAATCGTTTTCAATTTGTAAAAAATTAGGTTTATCCAATAATTGCAAATTGTCTACGCTAAAACCAGACCAAATTGCAAAATTAGTTAAATTCATAGAAAACTCAAACTTATCAATAAATAACAACTTGAGAAAATCAAAAATTATGTTAGCGAAAAATTTAGTTCAAATCAAAGCTTATAAAGGTATTCGTAAGTTGCGTGGTTTACCTGTCAGAGGTCAACGTACTCATACAAATGCTAAAACAGCGTCCAAAATTCGTTAAGTATGTTGAGTTCTTTTTATTAGTTAATACCTACCTTTGATTATTATGTTATATTCAAAAATTGCAAAGTTTATGTTTATTACTTTATCTATTTATTCAAAGAATCCAAATTCTTTAACAAATTTTTTAAAATTTTTTTACAAGCTTAAAACAAACAAAGTTCTTAATTTAAAGTTTTTCCCTGTACAATCTCAAAAAAATAAAAAAGTTTATTTCTTTTCTGTATTACAATCACCTCACGTTAATAAAAAGTCTCAAGAACAATTTGGATACTATGTTTATAATAAACAATTAAAAATTCATTTATCCCAAATGGCCAAATTTTTAGTTATTTGAAAAAACGTAAAGATGAAACTATTCTCTGACGTTAAGATTAAAACGAAGTTTCGATTAGATACCAAATTTTTTAGGTCTGCATTGCTTAATAAGACAGACTCTGATAGATTCGTATTAAAATTTCTTCAAAAAAGGGGGTTAAATGAATTAGAGCTAGATAAATTAAAACGTGTAGCATTCAAACAGCCGTTTTTTTCAAATAAAACAGGACGTGCATTTTTAAAGTTATTGGATGCTCATGGTGAGATCATGTTAAAAAAAGTTAATCCGTATGATTTTAAGAACCCTTAAATGTGGGCAAATGTTTAGATAGCTCAGTAGGTAGAGCAAAGGACTGAAAATCCTTGTGACGGCAGTTCGACCCTGTCTCTAAACATATTAAAAATCTTTTATGAAAAACACTATATGAAATGTAGCTACGGATTTAAAAAATAGTCAAATTTCTCGAAGAAACTTTCTTTTTCAACCAAAAACAAAATTAATTATCGCTTTTTTGAATATTCTTTGAGATGAAGGTTTCATTTTAGGTTATAAAATTTATGACCCAGACCCAAATTTACTAAAAATTTTTTTGAAATATAAAAATGGAAAACCAGCAATGAGCTCACTGAAACTAATATCTAAGCCTAGTCATCAGATTTATTATTCAGCACCACAATTGTGAAAGCTCGATACAAAAAAAAGTCTTATTGTATTAACAACAAATAAAGGTTTAATGACAATTCATGAATGTAAACAAACTCATATAGGAGGAAAACCTTTATTCATAATTAAATAAAAATGAATAATATTACAAAACGGCATATAATCAAAATTCCAAAAGATATCTCACTTTATTATTGCACTACAAATCATATCATTATTTTTACGAACTCTGTTACTCAAAAGGCATTAAGGTTAAAAACTCAATTGGTCATTGAAAAAGACAAAAAATTAATTAAAATAACTAGAGAACCCCTTTTTAATATGTCAAATAACAAGAAGAGAAATTTAAAGGCTCTACAAACGACTCAGGTCGTTTTAATAAAACAAATGCTTTTAGAAATTTCAAGTTTTTTTTGCAAAAAACTTAATCTTATTGGAGTAGGATTTCGAGCATCTACTTTAAAAATACTAGATTTTGATTTATTACATTTGAAATTAGGATATAGCCATTCTATATATTTCAAAACTCCAAAAAATTTAAAAATTTTTTGTTTAAAGGCTAATAAACTTTTTATCATAGGAAATTCTTATCAATTTGTTACTCAAATCGCTTCACTAATTAGGTCATGTAAAGTTCCTGAGCCGTATAAAGGAAAAGGTATTTTATATGCAACGGAAAAAATCACCTTAAAAGAAGGTAAAAAAGTTTAAAGATGAAAGTAAACCTAGTTAAAAGCCAAACCCATAAATTATTTAAATACAACCTATTAAAGTTACAAACATACTCGGATCAGCCTTCTTTTAATATTTTCAATTTCTCGAATGATACCTTAGAATACATAGAAGCTCATTTAAAGCAAGTTTTGAAAATTATCTTTGAATACCATGTATGTCAATTTAAAATTTTATTTATAGGCTTTCCAGTTGTCTCTAAGATGAAACAAATGAAACTTATACACTTTACGAATCATACTTTTATATCAGAAAAATCATGAATTAGCGGGATTTTTAGAAATCGTTTTTCAATATTAACTTATTTGAAAGTAATTCAATCAAAAAACTTTTCGAAAAGCCTTAAACTTTTATTGACAGTTAAAACAAAACCTCATTTAGTTGTTATTTTTAACCAAAAAATTGAGACTACCGCGATTAATGAATTTTATAAAGCTGGAATTCCTATTTTATCTTTTAATTGTATTCCTTCAAACTCCATCAAAATTACGTATAAAACGTTGGGGTATTTCAACTTTGTTCAGAAAAACATAAAGATAACTTACTTTTTCCTTTTCTATTCTTTATTAAAAAAATTGCCATTGAAAAAGAATAAGATTAAAAATATTAGTCCCAACTTTAGTTAAGTTGTTTTTTGATCTTGAAAAGTTTTTAAAGTCAGAGTATATTTTAAAAAATATTTATGCCCTTTACAAATAAACGACGTAATAAGCCATTATACAAAAAATTTTTAACCTTAAAAAAGAATATTCAAAATAGTGATAAATTTTTAAGATTTAGAAAAAAGAAATGACAAAAATTTCAACATTTAACATTAAAGTTTAACCGAAAAAGATTTTATGACCCGATTTCATATGTTCTATTCAACTTTAAAGATTTTTTCAGTAGAAAGTTTAAGTATAACCTCCACAACAAACAAAGACTTAGTTTTTTCTACGGAAAATTGAGAAAATCTTATTTAAAAAAGCTGGTGAAGTTGAGTTTAAAAGATTCTAAATCTACTAGTATACACGAAACTGTTCTGTTCATCAAAAACCTAGAAACTAGATTAGATACTGCAATATATCGTACATACTTTTCTCATAGTTTCAGAAATGCAAGACAACTAATATCTCACCAGAAAGTTTATGTTAATGATAAAATTGTTCAATCTAATTCTTATATTTTAAAGAAAGGAGATATAATCTCGTTTGACGCAAGTGTTTTTGATTTTGTTACATCAAATATTTTAAATTCAAAAACTTGACCAACACCACCAAAGCATTTCCATGTTAATTACAAAATATTACAAATATTGGTTATAGAAGATATTAGTTATACTAACTGTTTATCCTATTATCCTTTTTGACTTGATTTCAACTCATTTATCAGGTTTTATGAAAAATAGGACATTTGCAATAATCTTTAGTAGCTCAATGGTAGAGCGAGTGGCTGTTAACCACTAGGTCGTTGGTTCGAACCCAGCCTAAAGAGATAAATATGGTTTGAAATAAATTTGGAAATAATCGGGATCGAACCGATAACTTCATGCTTGCAAAGCATACACTCTACCAATTGAGTTATATTCCCTTCTCAAGTTATTGCATAAATAGCTTATAGCTATTATTGATTAGTTTTTTATTATTTGTTAGATCTAGATTCATAGTCGAAATAGAAGTTGTGTTTTTTATCAATTTTTTTGCTCTGAACTTTTTTACTTCTATAAAATTAGGTATGACAGTGTTAATGCTAAAATAGTAAAAAAAAGATAGAGTTATTAAAAGTCCGAATACTTGTGCACCTAGTGTTAAAAAATCAAATTGTGGGATTATCTGAAAAGCTCGTTTGGTGAAATTGGTAGACACGTCAGACTTAAAATCTGATTTTTATATAAAAAGTATCGGTTCAAGTCCGATAACGAGTATTTTTATGCCAAAATGATGAAATTGGTAGACATACTAGGTTTAGGTTCTAGTTCTTTTTATAAAAGAGTAAGGGTTCAAGTCCCTTTTTTGGTATAATTATTAAAATAAATGCCTACAATCAATCAATTGTGTCGTAACAAGAGGAAAAAAAAAAAACTACGAAATAAAGTTCCTGCGTTGAATAACTGCCCACAAAAAAAAGGAGAGTGTACTAAAGTTTTTTTAAGGACTCCTAAAAAACCCAACTCAGCGTTAAGGAAGTTAGTTAAGTTAAGATTAACTAATAACAAAAAGATCATGGCTTATATACCTGGCGAAGGTCATAATTTACAAGAGTATTCAACGGTTATGATTAGAGGGGGTAGAGTGAAAGATTTGCCTGGAATTAAATACCACTTAGTTCGTGGAAAGTTAGATTTTAGTGGCCTGAAAGGAAGAAAAACCTCACGCTCAAAATATGGGACTAAAAGGTCAAATAGTTAATAGTCTATGAATAGAAAAATAATCAATCAATTATTATTAAAAGGTAAAAGTGCAACATCTGAAAAAATTTGATTAAAAAGCATTAAATTTTTTTACAAATCATTTAGTAAAAACCATAAAGAGTTTATCAATAGAGCTCTTATTAATATTACACCATTACTTAAAGTCAAACAATTAAAACAGAAAAATAAACGCTCTCAATTAAAAGAATTTCCTTACATAGTTCATAATGTAAATCGAATCTCAACTACTTTGAAATTTTTCCTAACAAAAACAAACAACAAAGACGAAAAAAAAATGCATAAAAAGCTGATAAGTGAGCTGTTACTTGCAACTAAAAATACAGGTGTTAATATTAGTAAAAAAAAAAGTTTGTATGAATACGCTTTTGTTAAGAAAAAGTACTTTTATTACAGGTGATTCTAGAACGGCACTATAAAATACGTTTAATAGGACTTGAACCTATAATCTTTGGGACCGAAATCCAACGCTCTATCCAATTGAGCTATAAACGCAAAAAAAATGATTCAACAACAAACAATTTTAAAAGTAGCGGATAACTCAGGTGCTAAAACTGTAAAATGTATTAAAGTTCTCAATGGTTTTAATAGACGGGTTGCGGTCCTTGGTGATATTGTAATAGTATCTATACAGAAACTTCGTAACAAAGCCCGATCAACATCGAAAGTGCAAAAAGGTGAAGTCCACAAGGCAATTATTCTTAGAACTAAAGCTAAAACAATAAAAAAAGATGGTACAACTTTTTTTTTTCAATCGAATGTTGTTAGTTTGATAAACAAACAAGGAAAACCAATCGCATCTCGTATAATAGGGCCCATACCCAAATTTCTGAAGAAGAAAAAAAATCTCAAGTTTGTAACTCTTTCTTCAGGATTTATATAAAAAGATTCAAAATGTTTTTTCTTGATTCATACTTTTACAACATAGTTAAATACGACCTAGTTAATGTATTTTTTTACCAAAAGATAGAACAAATCCCAAAATTTGAAAAAATTATACTAAATTTTGGATACCAAAAATCTAGTTTTAAACACCTTATTTCAGGACTCTTAGCTCTAGAATTTTTGTCGTCTAAAAAAAGCAAGTTGACAAAATCTAGGTATCTAAATGTATTTTTAAAGATTAAAAAGGGTAGCCCTGTAGGTTGCAAAATAGTATTAAAAAAACACATAATGTATTTCTTTTATCTAAAATTAATAACCTCAGTTTTTCCGAAAATCAAACATTCTCAACCGATTCATTTTAAACAAAGCTTAAAGTCCATAAAATCAATATCAATTCAATTAAGAAATCCATTGATATTTAAAGAACTAGAGAATCAATACCAGTTCTTCAAAGATATTCCAAGACTTGATATTACTCTAGTTACGAACTCTAAATCCCAAAATGAGCTTTTTTTCATATTTAAATCAGTTAAATTCTTTATTTAAATTTAAGATTACCCTTGCAAATGTAACTCAATTGGTAGAGTGTAATTTTGCCAAGATTAAAGATGAGGGTTCAAATCCCTTCATTTGCTTTCCTAGGATAAGTGGTCGAGTGGTTTAAGGCGTTAGTTTTGAAAACTATTGTATTGTAGAATACCGTGGGTTCGAATCCTACCTTATCTTAATTAATTCTTATTTTTGCTTAAACTAAAAATGATTGTATTAATAATTTGTATTGTATTAAAGATTCTTGCTATTGTTGTTCCTTTACTTATTTCTGTTGCGTATTTTACTATAGCCGAAAGAAAAATTATGGGTATCATACAAAGAAGAAAAGGCCCTAATGTTATTGGTTTTTTAGGTTTATTACAACCATTAGCTGATGGTCTAAAGCTGTTTGTGAAAGAAACCATCTTCCCTAGCAATTCAAATATTGCTATATTCTTAATTGCCCCCATGTTGACGTTTATTTTAAGCTTAATTGGTTGAGCTGTGCTGCCATTATCGAAACAAGTTGTGTTATCCGATTTGAATGTTGGAGTTTTATATTTATTTGCAACATCTTCGTTAAGTGTTTATGGTATAATTATGGCTGGTTGGTCCAGTAACTCAAAATACCCATTTTTGGGTGCGTTACGTTCTGCAGCTCAAATGATTTCTTATGAAGTTTCCATAGGTTTTATCATAATCAATGTGTGTATTTGTGTTGGTTCTTTTAATCTAAGCTCAATTGTGTCGGCTCAAAATAACGTTTGATTTATTATCCCATTGCTACCTATGTTCTTTATTTTTTGTGTTTCGATGCTTGCTGAAACAAACCGGCACCCTTTTGATTTACCTGAAGCTGAAGCTGAGCTAGTTTCTGGGTATAATGTTGAATATTCGGCTATGACGTTTGCTTTATTCTTTTTAGGGGAATATGCCAATATGCTTCTAATGAGTGCTTTTGTCTCCATACTATTTTTAGGAGGTTGACTGCCTTTAATTAATTTGTTCCCTTTTAACTACCTTCCAGGAAGTTTATGGTTTAGTTTAAAGCTTGCTTTAGGTGTAGTTTTCTTCATAGTTACAAGGGCGACATTACCAAGGTACAGGTATGATCAATTAATGTATATAGGTTGGAAAAGCTTCCTTCCTTTATCGTTAGGGTACCTAATATTATCAGTGGGAGTGTTAATTAGTTTTAATTGATTACCTACTTAATCTTTAAAAGTTCGTTCTTAAAGATGATATATATTGTAGTTATCTCATAAATTATTATTATACAAATGCTAGTTAGCAATTGATAAGCAATATCAGGAGGAGTGATAACCGTTGCAAAGCAAAAAAAAATAAAATAAAAAACTTTTCTAAATTTTTTTAGAATCGCCAAATTAGCTTTACATAAATCTAAAATGATAAAAAACACAACTATTATCTGAAAAATAGTATTGCATAAGTAATAAACTGATTTATAAAAGGCTACATATTCATTCAATTTAGCTTCAAAATAAAATGTTAGGTTTTCGATCGATAAAAACTCTTGGAATTCTAAAAAAAAAAGTCAACTTGCTGGGAAAATAAAAACGTTTAATATAGCAATAAAACTTAATCAATATAATGCTATCGTTATTAAAATAGTTTTGAAATAAACGTATTCAAATCTATATAACCCCGTAGATAAAAATGTAAAGAGTTGGTAACCCAAGAATAAAATTATTGTTTGATTGGCTATAAAATAAGATAAATTTACGTAGACAATAAAGACTTCGGTAACATCGGTTGTTAAAAAATATAATAGATTAGTATAGTTTGGGTTTAAACTAAGTTTGATGAAAACGTACAATAAAGTTTCTTTAAAGCAATAACAATTTACTACTATAAAGCTTCAAGCAATAAGAGAAAAGAAAATACGATATTTAACTTCTAATAGGTATTTATAGATCATGAATTTTTTGAACTTAGCATCGTTTAGGAAAATAGTTCAGCCGGTAGAACAGTGGTTTCCAAAACCAAAAGTCAAGGGTTCAAATCCTTTTTTTCCTGAGTTTATTTTTTTTTTGAATCTTTATGAATTTTATTAACTTTAATTAAGTTACGTATGCTCTTCAATCCTTTTGAAAAATCACTAAACATCAAAACTCCTATAATAACAACAACAAAAATTTGGCTTATACTTATATTTCTCATAAAATCAAAAATTTTTTTTGGTTTACTAGGCTTATAGTTTAGAGGTAGAACGTACCGCTCATAACGGTTTTGTCGTAGGTTCGAATCCTACTAAGCCTAAATAATAAAAAATGGATTTGAACTTAAAAACCTACAAACATTTAAAAATCAAGTATTATCTCAAAACAATAAACTTTTTCTTTTTTTTTCACGGAGCTTCTTTAGATAGTGAAGGCTGAATAAAAACCGAACAAGCTTTAGTAAAAAACAAGTTGAAGTATTATAGAGTTTTTAATGCGTTAATGACTAACACTTTGAGTGGTTCAATATTTAAAAATTTAACCACTTTATTGCATGGGCCTATTCTACTAATAAACAGCAATCACCCAAAACTTACTTCAAAAAAATTAAAAAATATCAACCCTTTAATTAATTTGTTGTGTTTAAAGTTAAATAATAAGGTTTATTCTAAAAAACAAATTAAAAACATAAAAGATCTATCATATATTAAAAATGTCTCTATCTTTCATAGATCTATGAAAAATTTGATAAAAATACCATATTATAGGTTCAAAAGTGAAAAACTATCATTAACTTCGAAATAATGTGAATCGAACACATGACTTCCTGCTCCCAAAGCAGGCACGCTACCAAACTGCGTTATATTTCGCTGAAGGAAGTAGGATTCGAACCTACGATAAGATAAACTTAACAGATTTACAATCTGCCACTTTCAACCACTCAGTCATTCCTTCTATAATTTTTTAGTTCGAGTACGAATTTTAATTCGCTTTTTTTTTTTTAACCTACACCCATTATGAGGGTGATAATTGTAGCTCGTTACTAATTTTTTAAAAACTT
>Ga0233410_10000167_pt1 | contig 23491 bp, 19 predicted proteins | sample Na_anoxic_1_MG_FD_179869 | JGI IMG/M metagenome (GOLD analysis project Ga0233410, IMG submission 179869) | Seawater microbial communities from Saanich Inlet, British Columbia, Canada - Na_anoxic_1_MG | ecosystem: Environmental > Aquatic > Marine > Inlet | place: Canada: British Columbia...
CACGGCACCGAAAATAGCCACTCGGCCAGACGAGCAATTGGTGCAAAATGAACGCCGAGAAGAGATCGAAAAAGCACTCAGTCAGCTCAGCGATGAGCACCGAGAAACCATTTTACTAAGAGAAGTCCAAGGCATGGAATACACTGAAATAGCTGACATCATGGAGTGCTCTAAAGGCACTGTGATGAGCCGCCTCTTCTATGCCCGCAAAAAATTACAAACCCTATTGAAATCATGAATAACCCAGACGAATCCACCATTCAAAACTGGCTCAAAGGCGAGCTAGAAGGCAATGAACTCAAGCAGATGGAAGCCTGGGCGGAAGAAAACGCTGCGGAATTGGAGGCTAAAATGGGCTGGGATGCCCTCGGTGATGAAATTTCACAAGCGCTCCCATCCGAGCAAGAACCACCGTACGCTGACTTCTTCAATGAGAGAGTGAAGCACCACGCTGTCGAGTTGGTCGAGACCTCCCCAGCTACTAAAGCGGCGCCACTGTGGAAACGGTTCAACTGGATCCTGACTCCTGCCGCTATGGCGGGGATGGCGTTTTGCTTTTATTTAGGGACGCGTATCGATCAGGATGTTGCCACATCAGAACAATCCGCCGCAGTGTTAGAGGAGGTGTACACACCCGCTTCAGGAGTGCATTCTGAAGTCCTCCATTCCGGGGGTATCACAGTGATTGTGCTCGATGGGTTAGATGAAATACCAGACACCTTAGACATTGCTTCGGGCGAAACGGGGCACGGATTGAGTCCGCGGATGATGGTCAAAACTGAGCGTGAAAACCTCTATTTCTAATTGTATGATTATCAGACTCTTTTGCGTTCTCACGCTACTCTTCTCGTGCATTGTTTCAGCTGCTGACCTAGGCAAGGAGGTGATCGGCCGCATGCAGGTTCAGGTCTATTTCGCAACCAATGGCGAAGCTAGCGTGGCGGGGCAAGCTCTCAAAAAGCCAGATCCAGAGATCGAAAAGAAGCTCAAGAATCTGCGCGAAACCTCCTATAAACATTACCGAGTATTGGGCATGGACCGCCAACCGGTATTCCGCAGTTATGAAAACTGGCTCACACCTCTCAAGCCATCTGAAGAACTCCTGCTTAGTTTCGAACCACGCGGGAATGCTCAATCAGGAAAAATGATGTTAGATCTAGAGCTTTGGCAAAGCCGCAAGAAAATCATGAAAGCTGGACCAACCTTAGAAAAAGGGAAACCACTCTATATATTCGGTCCAAAGTGGCGCGGTGGAAGACTTTTGCTCGCCATTGAGCTAGTCGAGCTTCTACAGTAGTAATCAGTATGAAATCACTAATCATCCTCTCGTGTTTACTGCTAGCACAGCTTTCAATAGCTGCTGGCGAACTTACTTTTAAGAATTCAAATATGGCTGTGTCGGCAGCAGCCGATGCCAAGAAGATAGAGGTTCTATTTCCTTTCAAAAATAAATCTACAGAAGAGGTCGTCGTGATGCGCTATGATGCTCCCTGCACCTGCATGTCAGCGCAACTAAAGGGAGGAACACCCATTTCTAAAGATGGCCCCGTACGCTTTGCTCCTGGTGAAGAAGGGGTTTTCAAGGGGGTGTTCGAGCTAGGAAACTTTAAGGGAACCGTCGACAAGAAGATAGTAGTCTGGGCGAAGGGAGATGCTGAAGAAAACCCTTCGATTATGCTGAGCACTAAAGTCACCATTCCCTATCTCATAGCCGCATTCCCACAGTCCTTGCTGTGGAATATCGGAGAAGAACTAAAGCCAAAGGTTATAACTGTCAAAGTCGACAATGCTGAACCTATCAAAATAACCAAGCATTCCTGTTCTAGTCCACAAATAAACTACACTATGGAGACTGTGAAAGAAGGGTTTGAGTACAAACTAACGGTCACTCCAAAGTCCACAGAGAAGGTGCTATTTGCAGCACTGCGACTCACTACTGATAGCGATAATCCACGCTACAAGTCGGTGCAGACATTCATCACGGTGAAGCCTAATAAGAAAAAGTAACAATGGCCCGATGGATCTACCAGACTCTGGCTCTACTTGCTCTTTCCGCTGGGGCGGCCGTCGCAGTATATCTCGTAATTGGCCCGCCTGATCGCAGTGTTCACTGTGTGCCGGCTGAACTGAAAGAAGACCATGTCTGTCTGGCAACAGTGCTAGGAGATTGGGAGGGCGATGTCTTGTGGGTCGATGCCCGCGGAACAGTTGAATTTTCCAAAGGCCATCTCGAGGGCGCAATACTGATCCCTGAGACCGACACCGACAATCAAATAGCCATACCTGAAAACATGGAAAAAATAGGCATGTCTGGCGTGAATGGGCAAAAACTAGTAGTCTATTGCGCTACCGATGCTTGTGGTAGCAGCGAGTTAGTCGCCAAGAAAATCCGCGATACCGGATTCCATTCCGAAGTTTACGTTCTTCAAGGTGGCTGGAAAGCAGTTCTCGCTAGTGAGCAGAAAATGAAGGTCGTGCGTTAGGTGTTGTATTTGCAAAGCCCGGAGACTTTATTTTGTGCGGACCATGGCTGACAGCTTAGTCAGACTCTACAATTTTGTAAATCTGTCCTTGGTGTGAAATGATGTGCATCTCACTTTGCGGGTCGGTGCCGAACGATGCCACTTGTTTGATTTCTTTTCCATTTTGACTGAAGTCTGTCTTGTGGTGTTTAAGATCGGAAAATTTCCCGTTTGTGATTCGGGCGCTCCAGATGTGAGGTTTGACGTAATCGGCAAAGACATAGCGACCTTGTAGTTCTTTTACCGATCCACGATATACTGAGCCGCCCGTGACGCTGAATCCACCGGTGTTCTTGCCGTCATGTTTGTACTCGTAAGATGGGCTAATGAGTTTCCCAGGGTTTTTAGTCTTGGCTTTCGGGTTCTTTGTCTTGTGTGTTCCTTCCAGTTGTGGCCAGCCAAAGTTCGCGCTAAATAAATCTTTATGTGCTACCACATTGACTTCTTCCCAAGCATTTTGACCGACGTCAGCAACAATCAAATCGTTGCCGTTCCATGCGCATCTCCATGGGTTGCGCAATCCATAGGAAAGGATTTCTGGACGCGCCTTTTTTGAGCCCTGAAAGGGGTTATCTTTAGGGATGGAGTAGCCCTTCGGGCCGGAAACGTCGATTCTGAGCAATTTGCCAAGAAGTGTGGTGAGGTCTTGCGCCCGATGTTTTGGGTCATTTGCTTTACCACCGTCACCCAATCCTATATAAAGCATCTGATCAGGTCCAAACCCGATCCAGCCACCGTTGTGATTTTTGAAGTCTTGGTCTTGAGTGAGTAAGGCTTCTTCGGATGACTTGTCTGCTTTTGTTTTTGAGTGAGCGGTGTAGCGGGCCACTACTGTGTCTCCGTTATTGTCGGTATAATAGAGGTAGAAGCGCTTGTCAGACGAGAAACGCGGCGAGAATGCCATACCTAACAACCCTTGCTCGTTCATCTTGATCCTAATCTTGTTCTTGATGTCTAGGAATGGAGTCTTGAGTAATTCCTTTCTCTTTCGGTCATAGATCTTAATCACTCCTTCTTTTTCTAGAATGTAGAGGTAATCAGTGCTGTTTTTTGGAGCAGTGAGGTAGACTGGATTTTTGAGGTGCTCGACAACGAGGGTGGCAGAGGGAGCAGCTAGCGCGAGTGAGGTAACTATAGCTGAAAAGGTAAGGACGAGAAGTGATGGCTTCATTAGCTGAAATATCTACCAGATAGAATGGGACGCCAATAATTATTTTTCGAGATACTTACCCAATGACTCCCGCAGTTCGGTCCTAGCTCGGAATAGGTGGCTTTTGACTGCCGATACTGATGTCTCTAAAACATCGGCAATTTGCTCGTAAGGCATGTTCTCGTATCGCCGAAGAATGACAGCCATACGTTGTTTTTCGGGCAGGGCATTGATTGCTGCGTCGACTGCAGCTTGGAGCTCGGTTTGAAGCGTTTCCGCATCGGGGGTGCGTGAGGGATCTGCAGCGATCTGGCTGAAATGTTCTTCTTCCCGTTCCTCTAATGAATGCGTCTTTCGGCGCGAGCGTTTTTTACTTTCGTTAAAAACAAGATTGCGGGTGATGGTGAAGAGGAAGGTGGTGAACTTCGCCTTTCGCTGGTAGCGTGGGGCAGATTTCCAGAGGCGGATAAAAACTTGTTGGGCTATATCTTGGGCGTCGGAGGCATTTCCCAGCATTTTAGCAACCGTGCCGATAATCATATTCTGGTGACGCTCTACCAACTCCTGGAAGGCGGCATGATCGCCAGTTTTGACACGCAGCATGAGAGCCACATCGATAGCGTCGTCTGAGTGAGAGTCTGGCGTATCGATATCGGGCATAGGGTAGGTGATGCTCTGCGTGGCAGTGTTCAGCATAGTGATACAATTAGAACAACACGACAACGGAGAAGTTGCATATTTCTCTGGAGAAAAGGAACCAGACAGTGACGCTAGCGGATGAATCGCTGACGCAGGTTTTTGAGAAGTCCTTGTATTTCTTGAGCTTCCTCCAGCAGTGATGTGAGATTTTCTACGCTCAAATTGGGTTGCTTGAGTGCTGTCCGAATGGCTGATTCACGTTGCTGAAGTTGCTTACTGATCAGCATGCTCGTTGTTTCTTCTGCCGCTTTGATTGGGTCATGGGGGATAGATTCGGCGAAGTTTCGCTGGAGAGCTAATTGATCCGCTGGTGGAAGAGTCATTAAGAAACTCTGAATAGAAGAGCTTTTCGATGGATCAGGTTTGCGCGAGAGAATATGATTGAGCAGGTGGCCGCCAGTAGTGGCCGCGAGTGGCTCGTGGAGTGACTCTACTTGCTCGCACAACCAGTCTAGAGCAACACCAGAACTGAGCGCTAAAAAGCACAGGTAGGCGACCGTTCCATCCATCGAGGTCGGTTCGATGACTTCACGAATTGGCTCATTAGAATCGCGGTAGTTGTTTGGCCGGCTAGCTTCGAATTTTCTTTTCTTAGCTTCCTTTACAATAAGTTCGCGGAAATCTTGACCAGTCATGCCGAGATGGGCCGCAACCTTTGAAATAATCATTTCTTGTGCAACTTTATCTTCAACTAGCTGAGCAAGTTCACTAAGGTCAGTAGCTAACTGAGAACGATCCTGTATACTGTTGAGGTCGGTGGTCGCTGTGGCGTGCTTAAGCTTGTAGTCAAAGAATTCCTGAGCATTACCCAGTAATTCTTTAAAGGCGTCCACACCATTTGCGAGAATATAGGAATCTGGGTCTTCACCGTCAGGCATAGTGACGCAACGCACATTGATACCTTCAGCGACCAGAACTTTGAATGCTCGAGTCGTGGCTTTGTGGCCAGCGGCGTCAGAATCATAGCATAGGACGACGTCTTTGGTGTAGCGCTTGAGAAGACGGGCGTGATGCTCAGTAGTGCCTGTACCTAGTGCTGCTATCACATTTTGAATTCCTTGTTCGTGGAGTGAGATGACATCGATCTGGCCTTCACAGAGGATTGCGCATTTCTCTTTGGAGATAGGTCGGCGTGCTTTATCCAGTCCAAAGAAGATGCGCGATTTATCAAATAGCTGGGTCTCTTTAGTGTTTATATATTTCCCCGACTTTGGGTCATTGATCAACTGGCGGGCACTGTAGCCAATGATGTCACCATAGTCGTTATGAATTGGAAAGAGGAGGCGGTTACGCCAGTTGACATAAATCCCAGCGCGCGGGTTTTGAGCGTCTTTGAGGCCACAAATTCCAGAATCGCATAATTCTCTACCAGAATAGCCTTTTTCCTTAGCCCACTTGAGAAAGACTGCAGTGTTATCAGGCATCCATCCGATCAACCAGCGTTCTGCGGATTCGAGGGTGAATCCACGTTTTTTCAAGTAATCGCGGGCTATCTGAGCGTCGGGTGACTTGCGTACGAGTTGGTGGAAATATTCGGCCGACTCATTGTGCAGTTGAACCAAGCGAGATTTCGAGCGTCTACGTTGTTCAGCCTTCGGATCATAGGCTTCTTCAACGATCGAGACGCCCGCACGTGCGGCGAGTTTTTTTACCGCATCCACAAATGGTAGATTCTCGTATTTTTGAACAAAGGTGATAGCCGACCCACCTTCACCACAGCCGAAGCAATAGAAGAATTGCTTAGCTGGATTGACGTTGAACGAGGGGGTTTTCTCGTTGTGAAATGGGCAATTCGCCTTGAAGGCGCCACCACCACGCTTGAGGGGGATGTAGCCGGAGATTACATCGACGATGTCAGTCTGAGCTAAGATGCTTTGGATAGTTTCCTCAGGGATAAGTGCCACGGCACAGTTCTGCATCCTGCTCGTCTTCTATTCAATACTGAAAAATTTAAATAGCAGATCTAACTGGTAAATCGTGCGCAGATCCTCTCATTCGATCTTCTAATAAACGATATCAGATCGGATTGAGCATCATTTCGGTTGCGGGCTGAATAATCGTGGGCATAATCCCGCCAGAATTCACTCAAACACTTTTATATGGAGAACGTAATCATCATAGGAACAGGACCTGCTGGCTACACAGCAGCGATTTATACAGCACGTGCGGACCTCAGCCCGCTCATCCTCACTGGCTCTCAGCCAGGTGGACAGCTCACAACAACAACAGATGTTGAGAACTTCCCAGGATTTCCCGACGGAATCATGGGGCCAGAGTTGATGCAGAAGATGCAGCAGCAGGCTGAGAAGTTTGGTGCTCGCGTTCAGAATAGCGTGGAAGTCACCAGCGTTGATAAAAATGACGATGGATCATTCACTGTGAATGCTAAAGATGTGTTCGGCTCGGACGTGCACGTTTGGCAGACTAAGACCGTCATCATAGCATCTGGAGCTTCTGCTAGATATCTAGGACTTCCAGGTGAAATGGACCTCGTGAAAAGTGGTGCCGGCCTTACCGCCTGCGCTACATGCGATGGTGCATTCTACCGCGACGTGCCAGTTTGTGTTATCGGTGGTGGCGACTCAGCTGCTGAAGAGGCAAGCTTCCTCACGAAGTTCGCTAGCAAGGTTTACCTCATTCACCGTCGTGAGGAACTCCGAGCCTCTAAGATCATGGCTGCGCGCGCGCTCGCTAACGAAAAGATCGAGCCAGTTTGGAACTCCACTATCTGTGAGTACCTGCTCGACGACAATGGCCGTATCCGTGCTGTAATGCTCGAAAATACTGTGGACGGCACGAAGTCTGAGCTAGCTCTCGAAGGTGTGTTCATGGCGATCGGTCACAATCCAAATAGCACATTCCTCAGCGAGGAACTTGTCGATAAAGACGAGAGTGGTTACCTTGTTCAAATTCCAGGCAAGACGGCAACCAAAACACCAGGCATTTATGCTGCTGGTGACATTGCCGACACAGTCTACCGTCAAGGCATCACAGCTGCTGGGCAAGGCTGTGCAGCTGCGCTCGAAGCCGAGCACTACATCGCTTCACTCTAAGTGAACTAGATTAAACTTCCAAAGCGCGGACGCCAATCAATGGTGGCCGCGCTTTTTTTATGGTCGAGGGTTGAAACACGATACAACTTGCTTACACCTAATCGCTTTGTTAGGTTGCTTGTTATGTTAGTGCGAGTATTTTCGGCGGCCTTGTCAGGTGTGGATGCGATAGAGGTGGATGTGGAGGTGAACCATATCAAGCGCGATAAATTCACTATGGCCCTTGTCGGGTTACCCGACGCCGCTGTGAGAGAAAGCACACAGAGAGTGATGAGCGCTATTGGTAATAGTGGATTACTGTTCGGAAAAGGCATCAACACGGTGAATTTGGCGCCGGCTGATTTAAAGAAAGAAGGCCCAAGTTTTGACCTGCCGATAGCGTTGGCTATGGCTGCGGTAGGAATGGAAAAAGAAATTCCCTTTTTTGACCGTTATTGCATCGTGGGTGAGCTAGCACTAGATGGTGCTGTGCGTTCAGTAAAAGGTGTCATTTCGATAGCGTTAGAGGCTAAAAGGCGTGGTCGTACTAGACTCATAGTACCGACCATGAATGCTGAGGAAGCTGCAGTGGTGGAGGGGATTGAAGTTTACGGGGTGGATAGCTTATACCAAGCATGGTTGCTCATTACTGGAGACCTCCTTCAGGCTCCTTTATCGATAGATCGAGATGCTTTTATGCAGGGGCAAGTACGAACTCTCGATGACTTGTGTGATGTGAAGGGGCAACATCAGGTCAAACGTGCGCTCGAAGTGGCAGCAGCAGGTGGGCACAATATTCTTATGGTTGGGCCTCCTGGTACGGGTAAGTCGATGATAGCCAAACGTATCGCTACCATTCTTCCTGACATGAAGATTGAGGAGGCGATCGAGACAACCAAGATCCATTCCGTTTCTGGAAAGCTAAACGGAACGGGATCTTTCATTGTTTCAAGACCTTATAGATCACCTCACCACACTATTTCCGATGCTGGTTTGCTAGGAGGCGGGACAAACCCGAGGCCGGGTGAAGTGAGCCTGGCGCATAATGGAGTGCTCTTTCTTGATGAGCTTCCTGAATTCCGACGTCAGACGCTCGAGGTATTACGTCAACCTCTTGAGGATAGAGAGGTGTGTATTTCTCGGGCTGCGGGGGCAGTCACATTCCCATGTAATTGTATGTTAGTCGCCGCGCTCAACCCTTGCCCCTGCGGATACTACGGTGACCTCAAGCGTGAGTGCCGCTGCTCACCGCCGCAAATAGAGAAATACCGCCAGAGGATAAGCGGGCCATTGTTAGATCGGATTGATATCCATGTGGAAGTCCCAATGATCGAGTATAGGGAACTTCGCACTGGCGATGGCGGCGAGCGCTCTGAAGAGGTAAAGAAACGAGTGGTTGATGCGCGTCAGCGTCAACAGTCCCGCTATGCTGAGCATGAAGGAATTCATTCCAACAGCATGCTGCCAAGTAGGTTGATGGCGACCTACTGTGATATTGATTCAGAGACGTCAAACTACTTAGAGCAAACGATGAGTGAGCTTAATTTCTCAGCCCGAGCTCATGATAGAATCCTTAAAGTGGCTCGAACTCTAGCAGATTTAGAAGGTTGCGAGAATATTGGCACACAGCACGTGATGGAGGCAGTCCAATACAGAACGCTGGACCGGAAGTTGATGATGTGAAAACCTAATGGTGTCACAGACGGAAAATAAGGGGGACGCCCAGATACTTAGGTTTATAAGCAAGTGGCTTGCTGTCAGGGTACGGTTAGGCTTAGTATACATAACATGAAGACGATCTCAGTAATTTCCATCCTCGTTGGGGGATTGGTGACTAGCAGTTGCACTAACAGACCTTCCGAGGGAACCCGGGAGGATTCATCTGATATCGTCTCACAAACAACGAAGGAGCCAGTTCTAAAAATTGACGAGTCCCAGCAGAAGCTGGCAACTCCTTCGGCAGTCGGTGAATTTCCGATAGAGAGAGTATTCGAGCTACAACAGACGGATGGGATTTTATTGATCGATACGAGGTCGCCAATTTTCTATAAGCTTGGACATATTGACGGAGCTTATAGCCTCCCTCTGAAATCGTTTGAGAAGAGGTTTGATGCATCAAAAAGCACCCTTGATTCAGCAAAAAGAGAGGGGAAGGAAATCGTGATATACTGCCAGAGTGAAAAATGCCCGGACTCCTATATAATGGCTCAAGCGCTCTCGAAAGCTGGATACAAGGTGAGTATTTTTAAAGGTGGTTGGGAGCTGTGGAAAATGTCAGGACTCTAAACCGTGTCTGAACTTACCCATTATAAAGAGACCTCCGCAGATCTTCGCATGCAGTTAGATGAGGCTCTCATCGACCATGAGGCATTTGAAACTCATCTGAAGCCATGTACTTTGGAGCGTTGCTCAGCCACATGTTGCTATGATGGGGTTTACCTCTCCGATGAGGAGGCTAGGGGAGTGAGCTGGTTAGTTGAGAATGAGCGTGAGAGGTTTGTCGACTATGGCCTAAAACTACCAGCGGATACCGTGGTGAAGGTGAGGGGCGGCAAAGCGCAAAAGACCGCCACACGGCCCGCCGAAGTTGGTGAACTAGCTAAAGATTTTCCACAGCATTTCGAGAAAACTCGCTGTGTCTTTCTTGATAGTTTAGGGCGCTGCGGCATCCAGAGAATGTGCATGGAGGATGAACTTGGCGATTGGTACCTCAAGCCGCTGACGTGTTGGATTCACCCCATTGTTATCTTACCTAAGTCAAGGGAACGCCCTCGGCCAATCATTACGATTGTGCAGTTAGATAAAGACCCGCAAAAGACTGATGGCTACCCGGGATTTGCTTCTTGCACCCATTGCGGACGTGCTGAGAAAGGTGGCGAGCCCGCATGGCGAGTGCTGGAGAAAGAGCTCCGTGCTCTCGGTGAAGTGGCTGGAAGAGACATCTTCGCTGAACTCAGCGCGCCAAAAATCGACTATTGATAGGTGCGGGTGACACGCGGTGTGATACCTGTGAGCACTTCCCAGGCGATGGTGTGCGCCTTCTCAGCTATTTCTGAGACGAGAATATTGGAACCAAAGAGTTCTACTTCGTCACCAGATTCACAGAGTGGTAGATCGCTAACATCCACCATGATTTGATCCATGGTGACTCGGCCTAACACTGGGCAACGTTGATTACGGATGAAAACTTCAGCTCCATTATTTGAAATTGCCCGTGGGTATCCATCTCCATAGCCTATTCCGATAGTCGCGACTCGCGTGTCCTTCTTTAAAATAGCATCACGGCCATAAGAGATGCCGTGACCTGCCGGCAGGGTGCGGATGAGGGAGACGCGTGATTTCAATGTCATCACAGGCTGTAACATCTGCTGGTAGCTAGCAATCGGGGAGATACCGTAGAGCATGAGGCCTGGCCTAACGAGGTTTGTCGAATTTGATGAGTAGCCTAGCAGGCCCGCTGAATTTGAGAGGTGGATGTATTTGAATGGCATATCCTTCACTGCCGCCTCAAAAGTAGCAAATTGTTGAAGGGTGAATGCTCGGTCTTCATCCGCACTCGGAAGATGTGAGCCAATTCCTTCAATCTGGATATTTGGTAGCTGAGTGATCTTATCGATTGCTGTACCGAGCGCAGCCGGTAAAAATCCACCACGGCCCATGCCAGTATCTAGTGTAATGTGCACTACATTTACCTTACTGGCTGACGCGAGTCGGTTAAAGTCTTCAGCTTCTTCGAGAGAAGAAATACTCGGAGTCCAGCCATTTTCAATAATTTCAGCACGCTCTTCAGGGAAGGTGGGTCCGAGTAAATAGATGGGAGTTTGTATGCCAGCTTGGGTGATTTTACGGGCTTCGATGACACTAGCTACGCCGAAGTAGGCGAGGTTTTCTGATTCTAGAGCGAGAGCAATTTGCTCGATTCCATGACCGTAGGCACCCGCTTTCAGCACCGCCATAACCGCTTGGTTAGAATGGCTGTGGATGAAGTCTAAATTATGCTTGAGAGCTGAGAAACTAATCTCAGCCCATGCGCGAGGTGGCGATATCGTTGGGTGTGTCAAAGCAGTACTATTGAAATGGCTAGTTAGGCTTCTGAAAAGGAGTAATGTATGATTATGCTGAGTTTTCTTGCGTGAAGTAGCACGAGTGTCGTATTGCTAGAATATGAATATTGAGCAAAGTGCTTTTGAGAAATTAGGTTCCTTCTATTTAGGACGTGAGTACGACCAGCAAAAGAAGGCGCTTCGAGACGATCTAGTGCTCTATGATTCTAAAGATTTGGTGACGCATGGTGTGGTGTTAGGAATGACGGGATCGGGGAAGACTGGTCTATGTTTGAGCCTGCTAGAAGAAGCGGCCATGGACAACATCCCAGCTATCGTGATCGATCCGAAAGGGGATATAGCCAACCTAATGCTGACATTTCCCGATTTTGAAGGGGCGGATTTCCGACCGTGGATAAATGAATCAGACGCTCAGAATAAGGGACTAAGCCCAGATGAGTACGCTGAGAAGACTGCTAAAATGTGGCAGAAAGGAACTTTTGACTGGGGGCAAAATTCGGATCGTGTCAGATCCTTCAAAGAGAATGTCGACGTCAACATCTTTACACCAGGCAGCAAGGCTGGTGTTCCAGTGTCTATCTTGGGTTCATTGGCCGCCCCGCCATTTGAGGTGCTGGATGACAGCGAGTTATTAGGAGACTACATCGAGAGTTCGGTAAATTCCTTGCTTTCATTGGTGGGAATTAATGAGGACAGCATTCAGAGTCCAGAAGCTGTCTTGTTAGGATCAATTTTCAATCATCACTGGCAAGCTGGCGAAAGTCTGACGATGGAGGGTCTCATTCGCACCATCCAGAAGCCACCTTTCGGCAAGGTGGGCGTGATCGATCTCGAATCGTATTGCCCAGCTAAAAAGCGCCAAGACCTAGCGATCCGCTTTAACAATCTGATAGCTGCACCAGGGTTTAGCACATGGATGCAAGGGCCAGATCTAGATATTCAGAAATTCCTCTACCAAGACAATGGAAAGGCGAGGATTTCTATCTTTTCTATCGCCCATCTCAGCGATAGCGAGCGGATGTTTTTTGTCAGTATATTGCTTAATAAAATGTTAGCTTGGATGCGGACTCAGAGTGGAACGACGAGCCTCCGAGCCATGCTTTATATGGATGAGATATATGGCTACCTACCACCCAGCGCCAATCCTCCGAGCAAAAAGCCGATGATGACGATCCTCAAGCAAGGACGGGCATTTGGCTTAGGGGCATTGCTGGCGACGCAGAATCCAGTCGATCTTGATTACAAAGCATTATCAAATATCGGGACGTGGTGGCTGGGTCGACTTCAGACCGAGCGCGACAAGATGCGTGTGTTGGATGGTCTTGAGGGAGCTGCGGCGTCGCAAGACGGAGGATTTGACCGTCAGCAAATGGAGCAATTGTTAGCTGGGCTAGATAGCCGGGTATTTCTGATGAACAACGTGCACGACAGTGCGCCCACAGTATTCCATGTGAGGTGGGTGATGAATTACATGCGTGGTCCATTGACTCGTTCACAGATAAAGTCGCTGATGGATCCCAAGCGCGCCGCTTGGACTAACGAGTCAACTAGCGCATCGAGCAACCCGATGGGCTTGCCTAGTTCTGGTGAGCGAGTAGTTAAAATTGCTGCCAGACCATCGCTCGGTAATGGTGTCAGCGAGTGGTTCGATGGTGACGGTCAATATTCACCACACCTTATACGCCAAGCCAGAATCTATTTCCACAACACGAAGTCAGGAGTCGATGGCTCTCGAATGCTGCGCTTAGTCAACCCAATCAAGGAAGCAGCGATTGATTGGAATGAAATGGTGAACTGTGACACTGCGCTCAGTCATCTAGCCACAGAGCCAGAATCTGACGGCAGCTTTGAACCTCTACCAGGTTACGCAATGAATCAAGTGAACTACAAGAGTGTCGAGAAAGATTGGCAGGACCAGATCTACCGCAATGAGCGAGTCCATGTTTTTCACGCGCCATTGGTGAAAGAATATTCAAAAATGGGAGAAGGTGAGGGAGAGTTTAGAGCTAGGATCGCGCACCAAACCCGAGAGGTGCGGGATGCCGCAATAGAAAAGTTGCGTGATAAAATGCAAAGCAAGTTACGCACCAAGGAGAGTCAGTTGACACGAGCGCTCGCAGCCGTGGAGCGTGAAAAATCACAGGCGCAGTCAGCAAAGATCGACGCGGGGGCGAGCATACTGAACACCATTTTTGGTGTGTTGCTAGGGTCGAAGAAACTATCATCTACAAATATCCGCCGAGGATCATCGTCTGCCCGGTCGGCGGGTAGGGCAGCACAACAGCATCGAGACATTGAAGTCGCTGAAGCAAAAGCTGATGACATTCAGGCGATTATGCATGAAATGCAAACGGAACTCGCTGATGATATAGACGCATTGGAAGACAAGTTTGATCCGAGCGCTTTGGAGCTAGAGACCCTGACTATCAAGCCTTACAAAAAGGATATCAGCATCGAAGCTGTCGGGTTGCTTTGGCTGGGGGAGTAGTGGGGACTCGGTTTTTTTAGGTACTGCAAAGCTGGGGCTTGGCGCTCCCAGCTTCTATTTTCTAAATTCGGGGTTGTTTCTTCGGGTGTGGCTGGCATTTTTCTTTTGATGCCAAAGATTGCGATACTACCAGATGTTTTAGCCAGCCAAGTAGCGGCGGGTGAAGTGGTCGAACGTCCAGCGAGTGTGGTGAAGGAGATGGTGGAAAACTCGATCGATGCTGGGGCTAAGTCGATCGAAGTTGAGATCCAAAAAGGTGGAGCGAGCCTGATCAAGATCACTGATGATGGCTCAGGTATGGGGAAGGAGGATGCGCTGATGTGTCTGGAGCGCCACGCGACTAGTAAGCTGAAGAATGCGAAGCAACTCTCGGCGATCACGACGATGGGCTTTCGCGGTGAGGCTGTGCCGAGTATTGCATCGGTCTCAAAGTTCCGTCTAGCAACACGCGAACACGACGCTGTAGAGGGGACAGAAATCATTGTTGATGGAGGTATTGTCCAAGATGTGAAGGTGGCGGGGCTGCAGCCGGGGACAATTTTTGAGATTCGCCAGTTATTTTTCAATATTCCAGCGCGCCGAAAATTTATGCGTGCGGAGTCGACCGAGAGTGCGCATGTCGAGCACCAGGTGAAGCTGCATGCCTTGGCGTGGCCGAATGTGCGATTCACCATGCGCAAAGATGGACGGACAATTTTTGACCTTCCGTCCACGACGGATAAGCGCATGCGGATCTCGGGGATTTCTGGTTCGGATGCGGGGAGGGCATTGATAGAGGTTCCGGTATGTGAGGAGTCTGGTATGGAGGTGCATGGGTATGTCTTGCCTGCGGAATTTGCCCGCAAGGGACGGCGGCAGCAATTTGTCTTTCTCAATGGACGGCCCATCGAAGACCCAGCGATTAGCCGAGCGCTGAAAGATGCTTTCAAGGGAGGATTGGCTGATGGGCTGAATCCATCGGCGTGGTTGTGGATAGAGATGGATCCAAAGTTGGTGGATGTGAATGTCCACCCGGCGAAGAAAGAGGTGCGTTTTCACAAGCCCTTTGAGGTGCGGCACTTGGTGCTCACGGCAGTGGAGGCCGCTTTGATTGCTAAATCTGAGACTGCGAGTTCGCTCCGTGGTGAACCCAAAATTATTTCACGTAAGGATGGATCTAGCTCACCAGTGAGACAACCATTTGAAAATAAATCTGAGCTAGAGGTGCATCCACCGGTACACCAGCGAGAGACTGAAGTGGTCACTGCTCCCTCTCCAGTGGGGCAAGTTGTTTCAGCTGAAACTGATCCGCAGTCAAGCTTCGCGGTGAAGACCAAGGTTGAGCAAAAGAAGTTAGATATAGAGGCCGAAGTGAAAGATGCGCCTCAATTTTTGATTCTAGGGGTGCTGCACGACCGGTACATTTTACTCCAGGGGGATGATGGATTAGTCGTTATGGACCCAAAGGCTGCGCGGGAGCGTCTAGTATACGAGTCCTTGCTCGATGACGGTTCTGGTGGTGTGGAGTCGCAGGGGCTTTTAGTGCCAGAGTTGGTAGATCTGGATCCGAAGGACTTCGATGTGGTTATGACCAATCTGGAAAATTTTACCGAAGCTGGCATCAGCCTAGAGCCGTTCGGTGGAGGAACAATCCAAGTAAGGAGTATGCCAGCGGTGTTAGGTGAGAAAGACCCGCGGGCATTCATCACGGCATTGATCGATGAGTTGGTCGACACGGTGGGCGGAAAGCGGGGGAAGTCGATGGCATTTGAGGTGTTTGCCGAAAAACTAGCCAAGCGTGCAGCCTGGAATGAGGTGGCTAAACGGAATGGTGTTGAGCCATTTCTCGAAGCGCTTTTTTCTTGTGACTTACCCTACTGTGCCCCAGACGGCAGGCCGACATTGATCCACCTCTCGCTGAAGGAACTGGAGCGAAAATTTAGTTAGGCAGGTAGATGTAAGAATGATCTGTCGCATAGAGTATGATGTTTAGACGCAATTCAATTCTCATGAGTCAATTGATAGTGCTAGATTTTTCAGATAAACGTATGGAACACCGAACACAGCACCGAGTCCTCGCCATTCTCATGTCGATTGCGGCATCATCGCAAGCTTTCGCTATAGAAGAGCCGAGTGAGATCTTTAAGAAAAATTGTTCAGCATGCCACCAGCTAGCTAATGAGAAAAAGCCAGTGGTGGGGCCGAGCTTAGTCGAGATCAACCATCTCTACGAAAAGGATGAGAAAAAATTTATAGATTGGTGTGTCAAACCGGGCAAAGTCCGCGCGGGTGCTATCCAGATGCCGTCAATGGCCCACTTGAAAAAAGAGGAATTGGCAGCTGTCCATGGCTGGATAAAGGAAGCGACCAAGGGAAAGGCATTCGTTAAAGAAGTTAAGAAAAAGAAGCCGGTCGATCCTTATAAATTGAGTGAGAAAGAGGCAGGAGAGCCGAGGATTCAACGAATTTTTCTGCCATTCTCCAGCCCCGCCTCAGTGGCAATTACTCTGGATGGTGAGCATTCCCTTTGCTGGGACACGCTAAGCTGCCGGCTGCGTTATGTTTGGAAGGGTGGATTCATAGATGGGTACCCGTATTGGCGAGGTAATGGTGGCCAAGTGGCCAAGATCGTAGGAGGTATTTATTACCAAGCTCCGCTGGGTCTTGCCGCGTCAATGAAACTGGCCGATAGCTCAGCCAAGCCGAGATATGAAGGGTACAAAGTAATCAACGGCTTACCTGAGTTTCAGTACTCAATCGGCAAAGTGAAGGTTTCAGAGGCCATTTCAAATGACTCAGGGGAAATGGTAATAACAATCAAGACCTCTGGAGTGGTCGGCTCGCTCACATATCCTCTAGGGGATCTGAGTAAATGTGACTTCAGCTATTCTAAAGGGAAACTTGTGGATGGTGCATTGGTTCTGAACTCAAAGGATGCGAGTGAGTTCACAATCCGTTTTTCAGCTAAACAAAAATAATTACGAAAGTGATGAATAAATTATTAAGAATTTTGCTAGGAACTCTCTCGGTATCTAGTTTGACGGCAGCCGAGACTTGGTCCGATATTTGTGACTATTCCAAACTCCCACTCCCCAGTGGGATCGATCCCCAGATTGGGGCATTAGGGATATTGCCCAATGGTAATATCATTGCGGCATTTCATCGCGGTGAGGTTATGGTGTTAGAGGGAGGAAAGTGGAGGCTCTGGGCATCGGGGTTGCATGAGCCGCTGGGAATGCACGTGGAGAATGATGGCTCGATCGTGGTGGTTCAGAGGGCTGAACTCACCAAGATCTCGGATACTGATGCGGATGGCGTTGCGGATACTTATGAGTCTCTCAGTTCAGGCTGGGGGATGACGGGGAACTACCACGAGTTTGCATTTGGTGCTGCGAAGGCGCCCGATGGCACATTTTATGTGGCTCTGGGGACGGGCTCTAACAATGGTGGAACAAGACCTGAAATCCGTGGAGAATGGAATGATGCCGGTGGAATTACCCACGAGAGCACGAAGCCGACTTGGACGGGTAAAAGGGAAAAATCTCTACCAAGAATGTTCGCCCGAGTTCCGTACCGAGGATTTGTGATCAAAATCAATCCTAAATCTGGCGAGATCACACCTGTGGCATCTGGTTTACGCACACCACATGGAGTTCATGTGAACGAAGCCGGTGAGGTTTTTATCAATGACAACCAAGGTGATTGGTTAGGGTCGAGTAAGCTCTACAAAATCGAGCAAGGGAAATTTTACGGCCATGCGGATAGTTTGATTTGGATGGACGGATGGGACCGTGGGACGCCGTCAGAACTTCCCGGAGAGGAACTGGACAAGTTGCGCACGAAATCACTGTGCTTTTTACCACAAGGGGATTTGGCCAACTCACCGACGCAGATACTCACACTGCCTGAGGATGGTTTTGGTCCCTATGGTGGAGATCTTATTATGGGGGAGATGAATCAGGCACGCTTGGTTAGATTTCTTCCCGATGAAGTGAATGGCCAAGAGCAAGGGGCGGTGATGAAATTCATGGAGCACCCTGAGTTAGGGATGGGGAATGCCAAGCTGGCATTAGCTGCGGATGACACGATTTATGTGGGGAAAACCCATTTGTCATGGGCGGGTGATCAAGGCATCGTGGCCTTGAAATACAATAACGCTCCGCACCTAGCTATCGATAAGATAGAAATGACTAAGTCGGGATTTAGGGTGACTCTGAATGAAGCCGCAGACGCCACGGATATTGCAGTGAAAGCTGTGAGATACGGCCTGCATTACCACAAAAAATACGGTTCACCGAAGGTCGACGAGACATCCATCAGCACAAAATCAATCAATGTGGATAAGACCGTGATTGAATTCGACTTTGCGTCTGAGATGGTACCTAACCAAATTTACGATATCACTCTAACGGGAGTTAAATCTGTCAAATTTGGGAAGCTTATAGAGCCTAGATTTTTCTACACAGCGCACGAAGTTCACACCAAATAGGAACGCAATAAAAAAATATTCATCTAGCTGTGCTCGATACAGTTGATAAATAAAAACGCCTAGTCAATAAATTGACTAGGCGTTTTTATTCCTGTTGAAGAGCTCTCTAAGCTTCGATGACTAACGAGTCGCCGTCGACTCTGATCGGAAAGGTTTTCAGGGTATAGGTGCTTTCCGTGAGGCACTCGCCAGTATCCAGTGAGTAGCGGTACTTGTGGAGCGGGCAGATGACTATAGGCACACCATCGGCGTCACCAGTGAGTCCGCGTGAGAGTACCATGCGCTTGTTCTGTGGGTTGAAGTTTTGTACTGCGTACCATTGCTGTTCCGTTGGGAGATTGAAGATGGCGATTTGTTTGCCGCCGACCTTCACGCAGCTGCCAAGGTTGAGTGGGTAGTTGGATATGGGGCCGATATTTGTCCATGTGGATTCAGTGATCATGATAGTTGTTCTAGTTTGATTTATGGGCACCTCCGGCAACTACCGACGATGCTGTTTTGTATGTTTAGGTTGAAAATTTGTAAGCGAAGCTTAGATGATTAAAATAGAAACTTACGGGCAAAAAAGTAAACCTGCGTATAGCTTCGTTCCATTTCACACAGAGATATTTATCTCTGTATGAAATGCGCCTTGCTCTACTTGTTTTACTTTCCTGTATCATCATCGCTAGTTACCGGAGCTACCCTTATGCTTTTACGAGTTCACCGGATTCTTCCTCATTTGATTCGTTGAGACGGGCTGGGCAAATCTGGCCGCGGAGGTCGACAAATTCGACAGTTTCATCAATTTCATCAGTGTTCTGGAAGTGGCTAAAGCGCTTGAGTTTCTCAGGGTCTTCAATGGCGTTTTTCCATTCACATTCGTAGCTACCAATGAGGTGTGCCATTTGTGATTCAAGTTCGTCACAGATGCTGAGTGAGTCATTGATGACCACGTCTTGGAGGTGAGAGAGTCCGCCCTCGAGCTTGGTCATCCATGTGGATGTTCGCTCGAGCTTATCGGCAGTCTTGATGTAGTACATGAGGAAGCGATCGATGTATTTGATCAGAGTCTCACGGTCGAGGTCGGTGGCGAAAAGGTCACCGTGGCGCGGTGTGATACCACCATTTCCACAGACAAAGAGGTTCCAGCCTTTTTCAGTGGCGATGATTCCGAAATCTTTGCTGCGAGCTTCCGCACATTCTCGAGTACAGCCGGATACACCACCCTTTAACTTGTGAGGCGAACGGATTCCGCGGTAGCGCTTTTCAATGTCGATAGCGAGGGTGGTGGAGTCTTGGACGCCGAAGCGGCACCAGGTCGAGCCCACACATGACTTCACAGTACGAAGTGCTTTTCCGTAGGCGTGACCAGATTCGAAACCAGCATCAATGAGCTCTTTCCAAATAGGTGGGAGGTCGGCGGCGCGGGCACCTAATAGGTCGATTCGCTGACCACCAGTGAGCTTCATGTAGAGATTGTACTTTTTAGCCACTTCTCCAATCACGATGAGCTTGTCAGGTGTGATTTCACCGCCGGGGATGCGGGGGATGACTGAGTAGGTTCCGTCTTGCTGGATGTTTGCAAGGAATGCATCGTTTGAATCCTGTAACGAGGAGTGCTCTAGGATAGGCAAGTTCCAAGTGGATGCTAAAATGTTTGCTGCGGCCGGCTTGCAGGTTTCACAACCAAGCCCAGTGCCGTGCTTTTCTAGCAGCTCGTCAAAGCTCTGTATGCCGGTAGCGCGTACGACTTGGTACATCTGCTTGCGTGAGAGGTCGAAGTGCTCGCAGAGGCGGTCACTTACTACAACACCAGATTCGCGCATTTTTTGCTTAAACAGGTCGGTCATCATCGGGACACAACCACCACAGCCAGTACCGGCCTTGGTGCAGGACTTGAGTTCTGCAACTGACGAACATCCCTTTTCAATTGCGGAACAAAGATCACCCTTGGTCACAGCCTCACAGGAACAAATCTGTGCTGAGTCCGGTAAATCGCCAACACCAACACCAGCTGGCTCACCATCGCTGGCTGGCATGATGAGTTGGATTGGATCGCATTTGATGGTCATCTCATTGAGATACATCTGGTGGAGTGTTCCGTAAGCGCTTGCGTCACCGACTAGGATTCCGCCGAGCAGTTTCTTGCCATCTTCAGAGATGACGAGCTTCTTAAATAGGTTGTTGTGAGTATCGTTGATGACGATCTCACGCGCATTGGAGTCTACTGGTATTTCAACGGCACCGAAGCTTGCGACATCTGTACCGATGAGTTTGAGCTTGGTTGACATGTCTGCGCCAGTGAAGGTCGCTTCATTGCCCATGAGTAAATCACTCACAGCGTCAGCCATCTGGTAGCCGGGAGCCACAAGACCGTAGATCATGCCTTCATAGAGAGCACACTCGCCAATAGCGAAGATGTTAGGGTCACTTGTGAGAAGATAGCTATCGACCTGGATACCACCACGAGGTCCGACTTCGAGTCCCGCATCTCTGGCAAGCTCGTCACGAGGCTTGATACCTGCGGAAACGATGATCATGTCGACCTTGAGTTCAGAACCATCGGCGAATTCCATGGCCTTTACTTCACCATCACCGGCAATGTTGGAAGTGGACTTCGAGAGGTGTACCTTGATACCTCGGTCTTCAATGACATCTTTAAGGAGAGTTCCAGCGGCTTCGTCTAGCTGTCTGGGCATGAGGCGCGGAGCGAACTCGACAACGTGCGTCGTTAATCCGAGATCCTGGGCTGCTTTGGCAGCCTCTAGGCCGAGTAGTCCACCGCCGATGACAGCACATGTTCTCGCGCCCTTTGAGTATTCTTTTATCGCATCAAGGTCTTCTATGGTGCGGTAGACAAAGACACCCTTCTTGTCGATACCGGGAACTGGAGGAACAAATGGGGATGAACCAGTGGCCATGACCAGCTTGTCATAGTTGACTACTTTGCCTGACGAAGTGATGACGCGTTTTGCCGCATTATCAATCTGAGAGACTTTTTCGCCGACATGGAGCTCTACGCCATTTTCTTCATACCAATCGAACTTCGCCATGCTGAGGTCTTCAGCGGATTTCCCAGTAAAGTACTCGGATAGGTGAACGCGATCGTATGCTGGTCGTGGTTCTTCGCAGAACGTGACGATTTGAAATTTATTTTCACTATCTTTCTCGGCGAGTCGTTCACAAAACTTGTAGCCGACCATTCCATTTCCAATAACTATTACTCTCTCTTTCATAAACATAGTGCCACTTGGCTTACAACACATTCAGCATGTGACGTGCCATAAATAGATTCACCCCATGAACATGATTCATGGGGTGAATGATTGTTGCTACTTGTTATGAGTAATTCTAGATAATTAGAAGGTGTAGTTGAGTTCTACTGAGAACTGGGTCACGTCATTATTGTAGACACTGGAATCATCACCAAAAAATTGTGCAAACTTGGCGATCGCCTTGATGTCTTCGGTGATAGGCTTGATGGCAACTGCATCAATTTCCCAACCATAAAAATCTTTAACGCTGTCATCAAAGAACCCGTGGATGTTTGATTTGAATGTTATGTCGGCAGCCTTGGTGCTCACTCCGGTGTAGAAGTCAGTGAGGCCCTGGCCCTTTTCACTAAGGCCTAGACGGTCATTAATAAACACGTCAGCAAAGCCATTGAATGCGTGTACAGTGGCTAGGGGAGTCACGAAGCCTTTTCCTAGGTATTCCGTGGCTAGATTCCACTGGAAATTACCAAACTGCCTGCCGAAGATGATGTGACCATAGCCAGCTTCGTAATCAGCCTTGTCACCAGCTTCAGTCTGATAAGCTCCTTCAATATGAAGGTTACCACAAGCTGTTTTGAGGTCGGTAGAAAGTCCGTATGTGTTGTTGTTCGCTGAGTTCGAGGGGTTGAAGTTCTGCTTATCGAAATCCATAAGGTAGATATAACCAGTGGCTTGATGCTCACCAAATCCACAGGAAGCATTAAAGATGTGTGAATCGCCTTGAAGGGACTTTGCTCCTTGGACAGCGTCGGTGCCAAAGATGCGATTGACTCGGTTCATATAAGCATACTTCAACTTCAGTGATGCGACGTCATAGTTGATGTTTGCAGCATCGAAAGTCTGTTCGTTTTGGCGCCATCCCACATTACCGATAAAGGCTGCATTGTCGTAGATGATGCGTTGACGACCGACACGAGCAAGTCCTCCGAACCCTTTATATTGAGCATAAAGTTGGTTTAGCTCGTTGTTTTCAGGATCTAGAATCGGTGTGTTACCATCTCTATTAGGAGTGAGTTGCGGCTGAGGGCCAGATTTGTAGTCATCAGTGAATGCAAGAGTGTGTTCAGTTTGTGCAAATGCAGCAAAGCCCTCGTCCTTACCTAGATAGAAACCCGGTCTGATTCGGAAGGTGCCGGCCCATGAGTTATCTGAGCCTTGCTCATTGCGTTGCTCGATGCGTGCGCGAGCTTCGACTGAGAACTTGAACCAATCTTCTTTTTCTTCAGTAATTGGCAGAGCTTCCCCGGCAAAGATTGAGCAAGGAGTAAGGGCTAATAGCGGTAGTAGTATCTTGTTATTCATAGTGCTTTATCTAAGATTAAGTAATGGTGCTTGAATATTATTATTCACAACATCTCCGAAGCTAGCAAAGACTATGCCAGCTTGAATTTCACAGGACAAGGCTTCCAACATGATAACCATGATTTAAATTCATGATGACTGTGGGTGCTCTAGATAGCGACCAGCATGAATGGTGTCACTCATTTCCTTACGGCAGATGGTAAGGAAGTCTTCCTCGGGGAGTGAAAATGTTTTACCGCTGTTGGAGAAAGCACCCCAATTACGCTTCGGTGGCGGGGTGGATATAACGTGCGCCACTAGTTCACCTCTAGCGAATTCTTGCTTGGCAACCCACGGAGGAACGATGCCGACACCCAGTCCTTGTTTCGCCATTTCCTTGATCGCTTCCATATTTCCAAGCGTGAGAGGGTGGTGGTAGTTGATAGTATTGTCATTAAAATGCTTAGTGATGAGGCGCATAGTTTCGCTCTCAGCACTATAGGAAATGAGTCGCACATCTTTGAGTGAGC
>Ga0233410_10000169_pt1 | contig 23408 bp, 16 predicted proteins | sample Na_anoxic_1_MG_FD_179869 | JGI IMG/M metagenome (GOLD analysis project Ga0233410, IMG submission 179869) | Seawater microbial communities from Saanich Inlet, British Columbia, Canada - Na_anoxic_1_MG | ecosystem: Environmental > Aquatic > Marine > Inlet | place: Canada: British Columbia...
CAAAATCCTCTACCTTCCATGAGTCTCTATAGACATCGAATCATTGTACAAATATTGTCTGTTCCCTGAATCATCCCTGCCGCATCAGAGGTGCTGTGCTGTCGTCAGGTGGTTTATAGAGCCTTTATGGAAAAGCGATATCCTGGGAATTTGCTGTAAATAAAGGGAGGGCGGCTACCTATTGACATATTGTCTGTGCCCTAAATGCTAAATGGTGAGAAAGTTCGGAACAGCCATGGATCGAAAACATCACCAATTTCTGGTGAGGCATCAGTTCAGAAAAATCTTGTGTGTCTATGTGTGTGTGAAAAGCTTGCCGATCAGCGGCTCATGTCCGGTTTTTCCGCGTTTGGAGAGGGCCGGCAAGCTCGCTAACAACACAGAAACAGCCCCCTATCCCCTCCTCGCATGATGCTCTCGACCACCTCATCCAAAAATCAAATTCCTAGCAATAAAAGAACAATGACTAAAATATGGATCATCGCAATCATGGTAAGTGTGTTTTTTGGAGCCATGTCGGCAAACGCTAAAGAGTTTCACGTCAAGGACTACGGCGCCACTGGTAATGGTAAGACCGATGACTTTGCCGCCATTCAGAAGGCGGTGACTGCGGCTGCACAGCACAAGGACGAAACCCGACTTCTATTCGAGAAGGATAAGACCTACTTCTGCGACGGCGAAGGGTCTCTGTTTTCTTTGGCCGGGCTCCGTAAACTTCTTATCAATGGCAACGGTGCCACCTTTGCCTTGGGCAAGAAGGCACGCTTCATGGATCTCAAGGAATCCACCGACATTGAGATCTGGAACCTGAAGGTAACCTATAGGCCCGGTATCGCCATCAATGCGAGGATTGTGAATGTCGGGCCAAATGGCAGCTATATCGATGTTAAGGCCGACATCGCCGGAGAGCAGGCTGAAATCTGTCGGGATCTACCGACGGAATGGAAAAAGTCGTCTGCGTATTTTGCCATGTTCGAATATAAGAGAGCCTACCGCACAGCCATACCGCACTATCCCTTATACGAGGGAACACGGGTGGAGCGGTTGGCCAACGGGCTTACCCGTATCCATTCAAAGCTGAAGAAGAAGTATATCCCACTCCTTAAGAAGGGAGGGCGTATTGCCTTTCCACGACCAGGTCTAGGGCATCGTCCTAAACACTTGTGGACGATGGACGGGAACACCGATGTCATGATTAAGGATGTCACCATTCACGCCTCTCCCCTGTTTGTCTTCGCCTTTAGCCGGAACGAGGGGATCCTGGTCTTCGATAACGTCAAGATTGTGCCAGAAGAAGGTAACTTCATCGCCTCCTGGCGGGATGCCTTCCACTGCAAAGCCAACCGAGCCAAGATTCTCTTCGATAAGATCACGGTCATGGGCAATGGCGATGACAACTTCAACTTCTGCACCATGATGAAGAAGATCCACAAAGTGAACTCTGAAACCGAGTTGGAATTGAAACAGGTGATCCCCCGTAACTTCATTGCCATGAAAAAAGGTGATACACTGGTTTTCATGAAGAAAGGAAAGGGCCAATATAATGGTCCCTATGCCGGAGAGGCGAAGATCCTCTCTTACCGGGAAACGGGGAAGCCCAACAACCGGACAATTCATCTTACGTTGAGTAAGGCAATACCTGGTTTGGAGATTGGAATGGGGGCTTGGTCTAGGGAGAACAACAACCCTGGTGTTGAGGTGCGAAACTCTGTGATCCGTGGTTCGACCCGTATTCAGGCCAGCGTGACGTATAAGAACTGCGATGTCGTTGGTATTACCCATGCCTACTCCAAGTTCTTTGAAGGTGTAGGACCCGAGACCATCCGCTTCGAGAACTGTCGTTTTGCCAAGGGACAGAATGACTTTCCCCAAGCACTGAGCATCCATGTGGGCATGGGGCAGAAGCCTGAGGAGTGTATGCTTAAGGAAGTATCACTGAAAAACTGCAAGATCTATGGAGGCTTTAGTCTGCAGACGGCCGGAAAACTGATTCTTGAAAACAATGAATTCTACGATGGCACCGCGACATTCGGTGAGATCGGAGAACTGCTTGAAAAGAACAATACCTTTGGCGGAAAGCCGATCAGTCCGGCAAGCAACAAGTCGATCATTTCTGCCGCAGAGAAAGGGAAGCATCTCTTCATTCTCTCGGGGCAGTCAAATATGGTCTTAGTTAATCCAAGCACATCGTTTACACCAGCGGTTAAGACTGCATTTGGTGAGGATGGCGTAATTGTTGTCAAAGATGCCAAGGGCAGCCAAGCGATTCGACGATGGTATAAGGAATGGAAACCAGCGGATGGCATTCAACCGGAAGGCAATGGCGATTTGTATGATCGCCTGATGGCTAAGGTCACAACCGCCATCGAAGGAGAGACGATTCAGTCTGTGACCTTTGTCTGGATGCAAGGTGAGCGAGATGCGAAGGAGAAACATGGCGACGTTTATGCTGCGAGTCTGAAAGGTTTGGTGAAGCAATTAGCAACTGATCTGAAACGCGAAGACATCAACGTTGTCATCGGTCGTATCAACGACCGCTCTATGAACAATCAGTCACATCCGCACTGGACAAAGATAAGAGATATTCAAGTTGAAGTTGCAGAGTCTTTTCCAAAAGGTGCCTGGGTCGATACGGACGATCTCAATGGTCCGAAGAATGATATTCATGCAGTCGAAGAAGGCTACAAGACGCTCGGTGAACGTTTTGCAAAAGAAGCTATTAAACTGATCAAAAAATAGATCACTCAATTCCAAACCATTTTCATGAAAAAAATCATCCCATTAGTTTTTATCTTCCTGCTTGCAGGATTCGTCTCTGCCGCCGATCGCCCTAACATCGTTTGGATCGTGGTCGATGACATGTCCTGTCATTTTGGCTATGAAGGCGAGCAACTGGTCACCACCCCGAACGTCGATAAACTCGCGAAAGAGGGAATCGTATTCAGTAATGCCTACGCGACCGCACCGGTATGTTCAACGTTCCGTTCAGCGATGATCACCAGCATGTATCAAACTACAATCGGTGCGCATCACCATCGATCGTCGCGAGGCGCATTAAAACAAACCTTACCGGAGGGCATCAAACCGATTCCCGAAATGTTTAAACAGGCGGGCTACTACACCACCATCACCGATGATGCGACGGGAGCAAAAAAGGGCAAAGAAGATTACAATTTCGCCTATAAATATTCAGATCTCTACGATGGTACCGATTGGAAAATGCGCGCAGAGGGTCAGCCATTCTTCGCACAATATCAGCTGCGGGGCGGAAAGATTCGCAACGTCGAAAAATGGATTTCCGAAGCTCGCGCCGACATGGATTCCGCTATACGGGTTTCTGTCGATGACGTCAAACTTCCGCCCTATTACCCGGACCATCCTGTGATTCGTGACGACTGGGCAGCTTATCTCGATTCCGTTAACTACACCGACATTGAAGTCGGTAGGATCCTCGACGAACTAAAGAAAAACGAAGGTCTCGAAAACACCGTTGTGTTCTTCCTGACTGACCATGGAATCAGTCACGCGAGAGGTAAACAGTTTCTCTACGAAGAAGGTTTAAAAATCCCGTTTGTGGTGTGGTCTCCCAAACATTTTCCCAAAAGTAAAGTGCGAGACGAATTGATCGCGCACATCGACCTCGGTGCCACATCTCTCGAACTCGCCGGCATCCCAATTCCCGACACCATGCAGGGCCGCCCGCTTTTCGGAGAAAACGCGAAGCCCCGCGACTACATTGTTTCCGCCAGAGATCGTTGCGACGAAACTGTCGACCGAATACGCAGCATCCGTCAGGGGAAATTCAAATACATCCGCAATTTCCACCCACAGCGCCCTTATCTCCAGCCGTGTGCCTACAAGGAAGCCAAACCATTCATGCCCGTTCTCCGCGAACTACACGCCGCAGGAAAACTCAATGACGTACAAAGCCTGCACATGGCAGAAACCCGGCCCGAGGAAGAACTTTACGACCTAAGTAAAGACCCCTGGGAGATTAGAAACCTCGCCGTTGATCCCGCCTATCAATCACAACTCTCCAATTTCCGCGCTCTGCTCGGCCGCTGGGTTATGGACACCGATGACAAAGGTCGATTCCCCGAATCGGAAGCCATGTTCGACAGCGATATGGCGGTTTATGCGAGTAAACGATTGAAACAGAAAAATCCCGAATACTTCGACGAGGTCACCCAGAATATCGAGCTAATGAAACGCTGGCGTGTTCAAGGAAAATAGATGACCAACCCCCTATCTCCTCTTCGCATGATGCTCTCGACCACCTCACCCAAAAAGCAAATTCCTAGCAATCAATTCATTAATGAAAGTACCGATTACAATATTAGTCATTTTTTTGAGTCTGTCTTCACTGCTTTTTGCGGAGGACGCTTCGGGACGTGCGACACCAATAGCGCTACCGCCCTCTGTTCAGGTGGCCGCTGTATCGAGTGGAAACGTAAAAGGTGCTTCACAGGAGACCGGCACCATTACAGCAGCAAAAACTGCTGATGATAAAGAGCGTCCCAGTGTACTTTTTCTGAATATTGACGACTGGAATGACTGGAACGGAGTGCTCAAGGGGCATCCTCAGGCAATTACGCCGAATCTGGATCGTTTTGCTGAGAAAAGCCTCTCCTTTACGAGAGCCATCTGCCCCTCACCGATGTGTTTCTCCTCCAGAACGGCAATCTTTTCCGGATTGCACCCTTCACGCACCGGTGCCAAGTCCAACTCTAATAGTAAGAGAGGTTGGCGCAACTATGTTCCTGAGGCAGTCATTTTACCAAAGCTCTTCAGCAATAACGGCTGGTGGAGTGTTGGGATCGGTAAAAATTTACACGGTCGTGCCAGTGATGATTTTGATGAGTCCTTCGGAAGTGGCGGACGGAAGCCAAAGGCGCTGCCTGGTACGGGGTTTTATCTGAATGCTTCGGGTACCTGGGGGGTTGCTGCCGTTCCGACGACTCAAATGCCTGACTACCGCGTGGTGAGCATGGGGATTGAGTCCTTAAAGTCTAAGAACGAAGGACTTTTCCTGGCGCTTGGTATCTACCGCCCACATGTGCCTTGGATCGTGCCGCAGCAGTACTTTGACAAGTATCCTCTGGATACCCTGATCATGCCCGAGACCAAAGACAATGATTTGGATGACCTGTCCGAGCGTTTTAAATTAATGGCTCACAATGTGGCTAAGTTCGGACCAGACTACCACAAAAATGCCGTAGCCAAGGGCCATGACAAGGATATGGTGCGGGCCTATCTTGCCTGTGTCACCTTTGCCGACGAACAGGTGGGGCGAATTCTGGATGCCTGGTATGCCAGTAGTCACGCCGAGAACGGCTATGTGGTGTTGTGGAGTGATCACGGCTTTCAGCTGAGTGAGAAAGAGGGGTGGTCAAAAATGAAGCCCTGGTTTGACTCCGCACATGTGAATCTGATGATTGCAGGGCCGGGCTTGCCCAAAGGTGAGTTCTGCCACAGGGCTGTCTCGTTGATCGATCTCTATCCGACTCTTGTTGAATTGCTGGATTTGCCGACACCACCGCAAGGGTTTGATGGTAAGAGTTTGATGCCATTGTTAAAGAATCCGCAAGCCCCATGGGATCAGCCGGTTTTGATGTCCAGCGAGATTGATGGTATCCGCTACGATGTGGTGATGGACAATGATTACCGTATGACACGGCTGACCACAGGTGAAACTGAGCTCTATAAATTGGCCTCTGATCCACATGAATTCAATAACCTTGCCGACAATCCAGAGTACCGACCGGTGATCGCCAAGTTGAGCCAGCACCTGAGTTTCAGTTTTCCCACACTGGAACAAGATGGTTGGGTAGAGGCTGAAGCATTTCCCCATCAGACCTCATCTGATTTTAATCAACGCGGCAATTACCACTATCCTGAAGTGCACGCTAGCGCGTCGCAGGGGAAGGTGGTCTGCGCTGACCTTCGCAAAGGTGTGGGGTCTTATCTTGAGTTTGTCGTGAGTATTGATGCCCCGGGAGACTATGAGTTAGCTGTTGCTGCCTCAGCACGAGGGGACTGCTCCCTCTTGACTGCTCCCGTTGTCGACGACGCCAAGCAGTCAGATGCTGGCTATCCGATGAAGAAATTACTGGATATTCCCAAAAGCAGTGGCAAAGAAATCAAAACCCTTTCGGCTGGCACGGTGACCTTTGAACAACCAGGCCTACACCTGCTGCGTTTCAGTTCAAAAGTCGAAAAGCAGCTTTTGATGGTCGATCGTATACAAATTAGAAAACTTAATAATTAAGCGTAAGAGATCAGAATGAAAGACATGAACATTACCCTATTGATCTTCGTTTGAGTTGGCGTGCTTTCGAGCTACGCCATGGAACAGAATGACTGGCAGGCTCAGTGGATTGGGCTATACCCGCAAAAGCGAGATGAAAGTGCGTTTTCCTATGGATAACCCCCTTATCACCCTATGAAAGCCCCTCCGAACACCTCACCCAAAAAGTAAATTCCTAACAATCAATGATTAGACTGATGAAAATAGCGACCTTTATTGGCTGCATACTACCATGCACGCTGCAGACAGTGTCCGCCGCCGATACCGTTAAGAAGCCCAACATTCTGCTCATCATGGCTGATGACCTTGGCTATCACGACCTGGGTTGCCAGGGGGTGAAGGATTTCAAGACACCGAATATTGATCGACTGGCCCAATCCGGCGTCCTTTTCACGGCGGGGTATGTAACCGCACCGCAATGTGGACCGTCACGTGCAGGTTTGTTGACCGGTATGCACCAGAGTCGATTCGGTTGCACAGACAACAATCATGACTTCGGCTTGCCGCAAAAGAAGGTCGTGCAGATCCTACCGGAGCAGTTGAAGGCCCAAGGCTACACCACCGGTATGATTGGCAAGTGGCATGTCGGGTTTCATGAGGATCCCAAAAATGGACACTCGACCCGACCGGGTCACCATCCCTGGGAGCGTGGCTTTGACTACGTGCTCAAACATCACGGTGGCATGTCACACTTCTTTCCGTACCGAAAGGACGGGTGGAAATGGATGACCGACCGCAAGCGCGAGCCGCGTTTGCAGCAGAAATTAGAAAACGAGGAAACGCCAAGCTATCTGGACGGATTGCCGAAGGATACCTACCTCACTGACATCTTCTCCACACGCGCTGCTGACTTTGTGAAGCGTTCCAAAAGCGATAAGCCATGGTTTTTATACCTCTCTTACAATGCCCCACACACGCCGATCTCGGCGTCCAAAGAGAAGATGGCGAAATACGCCCATATCAAGGATCACAAGCGCCGGGTGTTGGCGGCAATGATGGATTCACTGGACGACGGCGTCGGGCAGGTGCTCAAGGCACTTAAAGAAACTGGACAGGACAAGAACACCATTGTCTGGTTCCTGAGCGACAACGGCGGCCCCACCTCGAAGAACGCGTCGCGCAACGATCCGTTTTCAGGCGTAAAAGGAGACGTCTTCGAAGGCGGCATCCGCGTACCCTTCATGGTGAGCTGGCCGGGAACCATCCCAGGAGGCAAGGTGGTGGACGATCCGGTGATCTCGCTGGACATCCTGCCAACCTCACTGGCAGCTGCAGGAGAGGATACCGTTCCCGAGATTCACGAGGGCAAGAATCTGCTGCCATGGCTTAAGGGGAAAGCCCAATGCCCTAATGACGAACTCTACTGGAGCTGGCTCGGTAAGTTCAACGCCATCCGCAGGGGAACACTTAAGGAAGTCCGCAATGGAAGACCCGTCAAAGCCATCGACGGCACACCGATCCCGAAACACAACTTTGTCGACCTGGCCACCAACCCGACAGAACTGGCCGGAAAAAAAGCCCTGCAGAGCCCGGAGCAACAAGTGATGCTTTCTCGAAAGTTGGATACTTGGGTTAGACAGGTGCGAAAAGATGCGGAGCGACTGACACCTAAACTCTGAGGGATTTATCTATAATGAAAACACTATGAAAAAAATAACCGGTATGAGCCAATTGGTTAAGGTTGCACTACTCACTCTTATAATGGGAATGACTTCGGTGCAGGCAAAGGACTTCCACCTACGAGACTTCGGCGGCAAGGCCGATGGAAAGACCGATGACGGCCCAGCCATCCTAAAGATGGTCGAGGCTGCACGTGCGATAAATGGGAAGCCGGTACGACTGGTCTTTCCCAAAAACAAGGTAATCCATGCTGCTACGGGCAAGGGCCGCTACCTCTTTGCGCTTCAGCATACCAGGAACATCACCATCGACGGAAACGGCTGTACCTTTCTACTGGATCCCCATATTCGCATGGTGGATCTGGACCATGCAAAAAATCCTGTAATCAAGAACTTCAACGTCGATTACACAGTCACCATGTTTATCGAGTCGGTCATTGAAAAGGTCGATCCGAAAGGCTCCTATGTCGATGTGAAGGTGTTAGAATCCGGCGAGGAGAAGAACCTGGGCGGGCCGACCAAAGAAGACGGTGAACAGTGGTTCGGCGGTTTTGTCTGGTGTGAGAACGGCAAGCATATGAAGGCTGCCAAACACTACGCGGTGAAGAAAACTGAAGTTCTCGGTAAAGATCGCGCCCGAGTATTCTTCGACGGCAAATCAATGCCCAAAAATATAACAGGCAACATCAAGAAAGGAATAACTCGCTTCAGCATCCCTCGCCCGGGGGTGGCCCAGCGGCACGGCCCCGGCCCCCTCTTCAACATCCACGATACGGTTGACGGTCACTTTGAAAATATTGCGGTCTGGGGTGCTCCCTGGTTCACCTACAGCATCTACCGCACCGAGGGAACCCTCCGGTTTATTGACGTCGACGTCGTCCCAAAGCCGGGAACCAATCGTTTGATGGCGGGGTGTCGTGATGCCTTCCATGTCACGAGCAACCGCTCCAAGCTGGTCTTCGACGGCTGCGATACCGCCGGCCTTGGTGATGACGACTACAACTTCTGCATCCTATCTTCACGAATCCAGAAGGTCATCTCGCCCACCAAACTCATCATCGAACAGAAGTTCCCCATCCAGTACAACCCGATGCGCGTCGGTGAAACTCTGGTGGTGATGAACAGCGAAAATCAGGTTGTTGGCTCTGCAAAAATATCCGCATACAACGAAAAACCTCATAAAGACGGCACCAAGATCATCCCCGGCGGTCGCTACTGCCCGCCCATCACCATCACGCTGAAGACGCCAATCAAGGGCTTAGCTAAAGACCTTCATGTATGGAGCAAAGAAGCGGCAAACCTCGACACCAGCATGAAGAACTGTACCGCCACCTTCAGCATCCGCATGCAAACTTCCCTCACCATCGATCGCTGCACCTTCACCTGCTATAACGTGGCTTACGGATTTTCACCACGAACCAAACATGTGGAGGGGCCGGGTCCGGAGTATATGAAGATCACCAACAGCGAATTTCGAGTCGGCCGGGGTTCAGGCATGGTTTTCCAGTGCGGCGGCAAAGGCTCCTTTGAAACCACCAGAATTCAAAACATCCACATCGAGAACAGCACCTTCCATGCGCCCATGCGCATTGACAAGGCAAGGAGCATCACCCTGATCAATAACCGCTTTCACAGTGAAGTGAAAGTGGGTAAACAAGCAACACTCAAGGCAAAGGGAAACCTCCGAAACGGCAGAGAATTCGAACCATCAAAAAAGGACAGATAGAATGAGCCCATTCATAGACAAACGCGACAAATCTCAAGACAAGGTCATTCAAAATAGAATTTCTGCAGTATTCGCCACCCTTGTCCTTTTCTTGTATTCAGGATCACTCAGTTCTGCCGCGGAAAGCGCACCCTATCGATTCCCTGAAAAAGACAAACAGAGAGATATCGTCTTTGATACTGTTGCTGATTTTAATGTAGGTGATTATGGGGCCAGGGGGGATGGCAAAACCGATGACGGGCCGGCCCTACGGAAAGCCTTATCAGCGCTCATCGCATCAGGAAAACCCGCAAAGCTCATCTTTGAGAAGAAGACCTACCGCCTTGATAAACGAAGTGATGATGGCTACAACATCAATCTTACCGGAGTAAAAAATATCAAGATCGAGGGAAATGGCGCCACCCTCATACTGCATCCGGACAACTCCCTGCTTAAGATATACCAGTCAAAAAATATTATCGTTAGGGATCTCAATGTGGACTACAATCCACTGACTTGGACTCAGGGAAAGGTTCTCTCTGTTGATAAAATGAAAGGGACAGCGCGGGTCTCCATAAGCAATGGATTTCCCCACCCCGATCCCAAGCTCGTAAAATTGAAGCTGCTCTATGCGCGCATGGACCCTAAAACCCGAGCGACCGTCCGCAATCATTATAAGTTCCCCATCTATACTCCTTTGACCAAGATCACGCCTGAAGGCAAGGGGCAGTTCCTCTTTACCTTTGCCAATAAAAAAATCTGTGGGGACATGAAAGTCGGTGAAGGTTTTATCTACAAGCTCGTCAAGGGCATGCATCTCAATACCATCACCGAATCAGAGAATGTCCTCTATGAAAATATGACGGTCCACGCTACCCGTAACTTCGGTTTTGCTGGAGGACGAAATAAAGGTGATCTGATCTTTCGTAAGATACAATTTATTCGCAAACCCGGTAGGTATGTGTCTACCCTCGGCGATGGCCTTCACTTCAAAGGCAATGAGAAAGGGCCATTGATCGAAGATAGTTACTTTGAAGGGGTGTGGGATGACAAACTTCATTTAGCATTAATGGTCGATGCCGTAACCAAGATCCATTCGGATAAAAAATTCACCATTCGCTCAACTCAAGGAGGCAATGAGTCTCCTGAACTGCAGGTCGGTGACAAGATGCTTTTCTATAATTTCGGCAAGGGCACCTACCTGGGATCATCAGAGATTGTCCGAATCGATGCAAAACATCCCAAGGCCCGGTATCGAACCATTACGGTAAAAGACTCGGTAAAGGGAGTTATCCCCGCCGCTGACATTGGCAACAAAAACGGAATGGGCTTAAATATATCCAAGTTCACTATCTGTTATACCGAGAGGCATTCGGGCAAAGGTGCGGTGATTCGTCGCAATACCTTTGATCTCTTTCACCGGCATCCCATCATCCTTCGTACCCCTGAGGCCGTGTTTGAAGATAATGAAATCATCGGCAGCGGACAGTCAGTGGGTATTAAGGTGGGCAATTCCCATATCGGGGAATGGCCCGTACCTTACAACATCGAGATCAGTAACAATAAACTAACCGACAATCTATTATGGGGTATATGGATCAACTCAACCTATTCTCCAAAGACTAAACCTGGCAAAGGATGGACTAGAAATATTACAGTGGAAAATAATACTTTGAAAAATCAATACGCCAACGCTATCCGACTAGATAAAGTGAGCCATGTTTGGCTCAAGGGGAATACCGTAGAAATGGCCTCCGACGCCGACCCAAAATTCGCACCCTATGTTGAGAATCTATCAACTAACGTTAGGGGTCAGAAACTATTTGAAAATGACAGTAATGAATGAACTTATGAAGATGACGAAGACGGTTGTGATTGCCCTTTGCTTCGTAAGCCTGGGGGCGGCGACGGCATCTGCGACTATTGTGAAGCCCTTAACCCAGAGCACCACAGGCACATCAAAGAAATGGGAACACCGGATTGCCGAAGCCGGTGATTATCAGATTGGCCAGGCATGGGTGCACATTCTGAGGGGAGACAAGCTTCGGATTGAGATATCTGTTAATGGCAAGGCTGTGAAGACTCACAACTTTGAACGAGGTGCGAAGATCGAACCCTACGACGCACCCCTGTTTCGTTTCCAACTCAGGCTAGAGGAGCTTAAGCGTGGGGACACTGTCCGGGTATCCTGCATTCCAGACAGCAAGACGGAATACGAACTGGCATACAAACTTGCTTTTGGCACGCCGACCTTCGACGGCATGAAGGTCTTCACTCTCAAGCAGTTCGGTGCCAAAGCGGATGGCAAACATAACGACCTGCCCGCACTGTGGAAGGCTACCGCTGCTGCGGTAAAGGCAGGGGGAGGCATCATCCGTTTCGAGAAGAACAAAGCGTACAGGCTTAAGATTGAGCGTCCCGAAACCGTCAAAGAGAAACAGTATGTCTTCCAGCTCAAGGCCAACAAGAATATCAAGTTCGCGGGGAACGGTGCCACGCTCATTCTGCACCCAGAGAAACTCGCCTTCATCAGTTTCGAGGACTGTGAGAATCTGCAGGTCGATCATCTCACCCAGACCTTTGACCCCCAGCCCTACTTTCAGGGAAAACTGCTGAGCCTCGATCCCAAAAAGCTGATTGGTGAAATCCAGGTACCCAAACGCTATGACCTTCCGATGGTGGGTAAGGCAAGACAGAAAACCTACTTCTGCCGTTCCCTCTCACGACCCCTCAATGAACCCACCCCTGGCTATATCCGCAGTGAACATCTCTATATCGACAAAACCGAGGCCGCCCCCGATGATCCTTACCGGATCAAAATTCATTTTCGAAGTGACATGAAAGCCAGGGTCACCCGCGGCAAGAAGGACGGTGCCGTTGGCAATATTATGGTCATGCCTCATCTTAACTACGGGCATTACAGTGGCGGGCACGCCCTGATCAAACGATCGGGACGTGTATCGCTGACCCGGGTCTGGATTCAGTCCATGGCCAATATGGGTGTCATTCCCTCACATAACTGGGGACCCATCACCTTTAGCAAGACCGATCTCAAGGCACCACATCCAGAAACCGAACGGTTTGTCAGCTGGCGTGATGGCTTCCATGTCAGGGATAACCGCATGGGTATTATGATCGAAGACGGCTACTACGACGGGGGGATGGTCTACGACGACATCTTCAGCCCCCACTCCATGCTGAACAAGGTCGAAAAAGTGGTAAGCCTACCCGGTGGTCGGATGGAGCTCTCGCTCTACGGTCTGAGCCCCAGGGAGATGTACCAACCCGGGGACTGGATCAGTGCCTGGGATTCCCAGCAGGTGGAGACCGGCAAGGGGATTGCCCGCGTTGTAACGGTCGTTAAGGGATCCACCGCCAAGGCAGCGGGTGCCAACCATCGCTTTCGTGTTCTTCTCGACCGGAAGGTGGATTTGAGGCCCGGAGACTACGCCTTCAACGAAGAGACCATCAACTGGGATATGGTGATTCGCCGCTGCACCCACAGCGATGTGGGCAAGATGGGCACCACCCGCTGGCGCACCCCCGTGCTGATCGAGGACTGTCAATTCAAGAATATTCGCATGCATATCTATGCCGGTAATTCACGCACGATCGAGCGCCCCCGTCCCCGCCATGTTGAGATCAGAAACTCACTGATCAATGACAAGCTGAACATCACCTGCCATGATGCGTGGAATGTGTCGGTATCCAATAGTATCTTCTCTGGTCCCGCACAGACCGTTTTCCGCCATACAGCCGACGTTACCTACGAAAACGTGGAGTGGAGAAACGGCCCCGAAACCATCATTTTAGCCAAAAACGGTACTACCATCACCTTCAAGGGGAAGAATACACGCAACGGTCAAGCCGATCTGAAGAAACGGATCACCTTGCAGACCAAGGACTGCCGCGTTAACTATTCCAAGGAGGCCGGACAATGAACAGACTAAGACTAACGACAATCATTATAGGCGTGCTGCTTGGGATTTCGTCGGCTTACGCAAAGGATTCCCACATCAAAGACTTCGGGGCCAAAGGCGATGGTAAGACTGACGATGGTCCCGCCATACGCAGAACCGTCGCCGCGGCGGTGCCAGAGAGGCCTAACATCCTGTGGTTTGTCGTCGATGACATGTCGGCGAATTTCTCCTGTTACGGGGAAAAGCAGATTGAAACTCCACACGTCGATGCGCTTGCGGCGCAAGGCCTGCGCTTCACCCGTGCCTATGCCACTTCGCCAGTGTGTTCGGTTTTCCGATCCGCGCTCATCACCGGCATGTACCAGACGTCGATTGGTGTGCACCATCATCGCAGTGGTCGCGGCAAGCACCGCATTGAGTTGCCGGATGGCGTAAAACCCATCCCCGTGCTTTTTCAGAAAGCTGGCTACCACACCTGCATCGGCAGTGGTCTGCCGGATATGGATCACCGGTTCCTGCCTCTTAAGAATGCCCATCGGAGCCGACTTGGAAAAACCGATTACAACTTCACCTGGAACAAGGGAATCTACAACGGCTCCGACTGGGCCGGGCGCAAGGAAGGTCAGCCGTTCTTTATGCAGGTGCAGATGCATGGCGGCAAGATGCGCGGGGCATCCGCATCTGGCTATGAAGCCTTTGATCGCCAGATCACCAAAATCTTCGGCAAGGTCACGTCCCCCGAGAAAGTCGTCCTGCCGCCATACTACCCCCGGGATGAAGTGATGCTGAAAGATTGGTCGACCTATCTCGACTCGGTGCGCCTGACCGATCGTCATGTTGGACTGGTGATCGAGCGTCTGCGCAGGGAAGGTTTGTTAGAAAACACGCTCATCGTCTTTTTCACCGATCACGGCATCAGCCATGCCCGTGGCAAGCAGTTCCTCTACGACGAAGGCACCCACATTCCGCTGGTGATCCGGGGTCCGGGTATTGCCAAAGAAAGTGTGCGCAAGGATCTGGTTGAGCACATCGATGTGGCGGCGCTTTCACTGGCGGCGGCCGGGATTGCCATGCCGGGAAAAATGGAGGCGCGCGACATCCTGGCGAAGGACTACCAGCCGAAAACGAAAGCCTTCGCGGCGCGTGATCGCTGCGGGGAGGCGGCCGACCGTATCCGTTCGGTACGCACCGATCGCTACCTCTACATCCGCAACTATTTCCCACAGAGACCCCACCTGATGCCCAGCAGCTACAAGGACAGCAAACTGATCATCAAGCGCCTGCGCGAACTCCACGCCAAGGGGGCACTCAACCCTCTCGCCACCAAACTGCTCTTTTCACCCACTCGCGCCAGTGAGGAACTCTATCTCTACACCGAGGATGTCTGGCAGATCCGTAACCTTGCCAAAGACCCGATACACGCCTCAGCCCTCGCTGAGCATCGCGCCCTGCTCGATGCATGGATTGCTGAAACCAAGGATCCGGGTCCGGAAGCGCCGGAGGTCTACACCCTCGAAACCGAAGATCAATTGAAGGGTCGCAACGACGAAACCTACCGCAAGAATACCGAGCTTTACAAGCAGTGGGCGCGTGAAGGAAAATAACGCCATGAAGTCACCTGGTAGAACAAAGAAAAAGACACACTAATAGAGAGAAAGGTGGCCTAATCCTATATACCATATGGACTATACAAAATCCTCTACCTTCCATGAGTCTCTATAGACATCGAATCATTGTACAAATATTGTCTCATCCCTGAATCATCCCTGCCGCATCAGAGCTGCTGTGCTGTCGTCAGGTGGTTTATAGAGCCTTTATGGAAAAGCGATATCCTGGGAATTTGCTGTAAATAAAGGGAGGGCGGCTATCTATTGGCATATTGTCTGTGCCCTAAATGGTAAGAAAGTTCGGAACAGCCATGGATCGAAAACATCACCAATTTCTGGTGAGGCGTCAGTTCAGAAAAATCTTGTGTGTCTATGTGCGTGTGCGAAAAAACTGCCAATCAGCGACTCATGTCCGGTTTTTCCGCGTTTGGAGAGGACCGGCAAGCTCGCTAACAACACAGAATCAACCACCTATCTCCACCTCACATGATGCTCTCGACCACCTCACCCCAAAAGCAAATTCCTAGCAATCAATCTTCTTCTAAATCTGGCGAAATGCAGGAAAATCCCCCACCGCCGGTTGCTCCACGCTCCCCGAGCCCCAACTTCGACAGATCATCAGTAAAATAAATCCCAATAAAACGCCCATCTACCTCCTCCCACAAGTCGAGTACACTAAGCTCCGCGCCGAGTGGAAACTTCCTTAATCATCTATTTCTATGAAAAAATTCTTTTGCTACTTCTTCGGAACAATCTTCGTGTTCCTCCTCGGTTTGATGCTCTATCTTGCGAAATTCGCTGACGAACCACTGGACGACTTCTCAGATCTAGAGCCCTCTCTAACGGAAGTTCCACCCGAGGAAAATGGATTTCAAACGATTATCGCGATTTTAGACACCTTGGAAGTATCTAGTAATTTTGATGAAGTCCGAGCGATCGAAGATTTTACAGCTGAGGACAAAGAGCTCTTTCAAAAATTTTACATATCTAACAAAATAGAATTTGAATCACTGCATAAAGCCATAGAAAGCGAGTTCATCCAAGAGCCTATAAATAATGATATAGCACAGGAATACAAAGTCATGCAATTCTTGGTAATCTCCAAGTTACTATCGCATGAAATAAAACTCCACCTAGCGAACAACGAGATAGAAAAAGCGGTCATAGCTCTCCATAGCCAAACTCAATTGGGTAAAAAATGTCTCCGCTCAGATGGAACTATGCTCCATCATATGGTAGCTATAGCTATCATTGCTTATGCTCTTGAAAGTCAGTACACTCTCATTACTCAAACTAAGAATTTCCCAACCCTTCTCATAGATACTCCTCGATTGAATAAAGACATCAATGACTCATTTCAGATGAGTATGGATCTTGAGTGGGCTATTCATTCAGAGAGTATCGATATGTTGTATATGAATGCCAGCATACCTAAACTGAGTCAAAACAGCATCCTTCGAGCTTTTATTTACCAACCAAATAAAACACTAAACTCACTAGCTCAAATGACTCGTCTATCGAAACGTATCCATGCAGCAAACCTACTCAACAAACAAGCAATCATCGATGAACTAAACTTGTCACTCCCTACATCTGCACCTGGATTATCAAGTAACTATATCGGGGAAGATCTTTTGTATAATGAGGGACGAATTGCTAATTTAAGTTTTCAATATGATCCTCTCATACTTAAAAATCGAGCCATCCATCTACTCGTCGCACTTCAATCTTACTCGAACGACCACGATAAGGAACTTCCAGAGAGTCTTACAGATCTCATCCCAAAATACATAGCCACCATTCCTCTCGACCCGTTCAGCGAAAAACCACTCCACTATTCTAAAAAGAAAAAACTTATCTGGAGTGTTGGTTCAGACCTCATCGAGAACCATGGAATCAGCGTGAAAACTCTCGATCCAGATGAAAAAAATCCACTAAAAACTCTCGAATTCGAAGACGAGCCACATCTTACGATCCCTTTCTAAAAAAGAAGTCACCTGGTAGAACAAAGAAAAAGACACACTAATAGAAAGAAATGCGGCCTAATCCTATATACCATATGGACTATACAGAATCCTCTACCTTCCATGAGTCTCTATAGACATCGAATCATTGTACAAATATTGTCTGTTCCCTGAATCATCCCTGTCACATCAGAGGTGCTGTGCTGTCGTCAGGTGGTTTATAGAGCCTTTATGGAAAAGCGACATCCTGGGAATTTGCTGTAAATAAAGGGGGGGCGGCTATCTATTGGCATATTGTCTGTGCCCTAAATGGTAAGAAAGTTCGGAACAGCCATGGATCGAAAACATCACCAATCTCTGGTGAGGCGTCAGTTCAGAAAAAACTTGTGTGTCTATGTGTGTGTGTGAAAAGACTGCCAATCAGCGACTCATGTCCGGTTTTTTCCGCGTTTGGAGGGGACCGGCAAGCTCGCTAACAACACAGAAACGCCCCCCTCTCCCCACCTCACATGATGCTCTCGACCACCTCACCCAAAAAGCAAATTCCTAGCAGTCCGTAGTTCACACATGCTGTGTAAATGGGATCCCCACCTGCACAAGGGAATCCCAACGGGGATACTGTAACTCAGCCCGGGGTTGATCCGCGCAGCGGTCTACCCCGGGAATATCATCGTCAACCGGTATTTATCCTGAAAGGATTACGTAACCGTGGGTACACCCGCTCGCTTCGACCTGAACCCAAGCACTTTCGCGTATTTCGCGGAAAAAATGGAGTATCAAACTCGGCCCCTTGGAAACTCTCTTTTACACTGTCTGGAACACGATCTTATAGTGAGGATTCTCACCTGCCTCCTCTTTTATCTGCCTCCCCGACTTCACCCCCTCGCCACGCCCACCGTCCAGCCCTCGACAAACTCGGCGTCGATCCTCATCTGACGGGTATCTTCCTTTCCGTGGCTGATGTTATTGGCCCAGCGCGCGATCCGGTTCACCATGAGCTGGTCGTTCCAGCGGACGTGCGAGATCGACGGCTGGTAGCGGTGGGAATATGGCGCCATGTCGATGCAGACCAGCGAAACATCGTGCGGCACCCGCAGCCCCCGGTTGAGCAGGAACTGGGCCGTGGCGAAGTATTCCGCCGCGCTGAAGATGAAAATCGCCGTGGGCGGGGTCTTGGCAAACAGGGATTCGAGGCATCGGTAAAATCCATCGTATCCGCCCTCCCAGCCCGGCATGTTGTAGTTGCCCGTCTGGATACCGTGGACCGCCAGTTCATCGAGAAAGGCAACACCGTCTCTTTACCGTGGTATTTCTATCAACCCCGCCGCATCTCTCTATTCGTGTGTCTTTTTCTCTGACACGTCATTTCCAAATAACATTTTGTAAACTTCTTTGGCTGAGCGATTCTTCCCTGTGCTTTCGTTGAACCACGGTGAGCCACCTGGGAAAATCATGTCCTTGGGGATTTTTTTACCGGCCTTAACCCATTCTTCAAATGTGGGGCCGCCTTTGTTCTTATCTGCCTCCATGTTCTTAGTGATCCACTTTGCCAGCGTGCTGCTGCCCAAGCCATAGCCACCAGGGAGTTGGCGTAGGTCCCGGGTCTGTATCATTGGAGGGTTTCCCCAGTGTGCTGGATAAGCTTTTTTATTTGGTGCTACTTTTTTCACGTTTACCCTAGCGGTATCGGTGAAATCGTTGACCTTGATGCCGTTTATTACGGGGAGATCTTTTAGCTGAAATCCAACGGAGTAATGCTCGTATGGCTTATTCCTTATTTCAGTGGTTTCGACCAGTTTTTTAGAAATCACCTTACATGAACCTGCTGGAATCTGGTGCCTTTTCAATGGCTTGGGAACGTCTGGGAATAAGGCATCTGAATGCTGATTGTTGACCCAGCCCTCCAGTCCTTTCTGGGTTGCATCGTCGGCAAAGGTGAAGATTGCCGATGAAACAGGGAAGTCCTTGTTCTTGTTATCAATGATGACTAAGAGAACGGCTTTCTTGTCCGTGAAAACGTAATAAATCCCGGTAGAAGTGGGACCCATCATCGAATAACCTGTTACTGTTTTTAAACAATCTTTGGCTTTTATATCTAGAACTTTGCTCGGCTTGGCGTCCTCCGCAGACAGCGCAGAGGATGACATGGCGACAAGCGCTGAGGTGAGTAAAAGGGATTTAATGGTGAATGATAGTTTCATAGAATTATTGTTTGGTTCTGCTGTTCATTGACGAGTTAAGCTCTCATTGTGACATAATATTTCGATTTTTAAGCTATTTAGGGATAGCTCGCAGGGTGAAGTAGGCTTGTAGAGAGTCCAAGTGGAGGTTCCTTGTAGCGCATATTTCATTGTGATACAACAAGAAGCACGGCAGGAATGGCACCCTATGGGAAGCGCGTTAGTGGAAAATGGTGTGATGCGCATCCTCCGCGAACTCGACCACAATAAAAGCATTGTGTGTCTATCTATTAGGACCTACGACTGCCAGAATCAGGCGAGACTCTACCACGCCACCGACGACTGGGGGGCTATTCTTCCGGAAGATGGGTAGCTTTGAGTAACTTGGCGAGTTGCCTTTGCCTAGTATCGCAGCAAGTGCCAGATCTAGGAAGGACGGTTATAAAAACAGCCTTGAATTTTCACGATTCTTTGCTATCTGTCAAGTATGAGTATTTCGGAATTGAAGGCACAGGTTGAAGGTCTTTCCCTTGATGAGCGAAGGCAATTGACGGCCTATCTTGTGGGTTTGAGGCACAAGGAATTGCAAGAATACCGTGAGTCTTTGACGACCAAGATTAATGATGACTCGGCCTCTAATTGGGTGTCTTTTGAGGAGTTTGACAAACGTGTGTCGGCCTGAACCATGGATTATAAGCTATTGATCGCAGTAGATGTCCTGGAGATCATCGATTGATAGCTATTAATAATAGCCTTCATCTTCCGCGCTATCTAATATGGGAGCCTCTAAATTCTCGCTGACAACCTTCGCCGCCGCCGTCGACAACCTGGTGCAGGTCCATGACCTCGCCAACAAAGAAAACCTCAACGGCATGCTCTTCTGGACCTACGACTGCCAGGAGCAGGCGAGACTCTACCACGCCACCGACGACTGGGGGCTGTTCTACCAGAAGATGGGGAGCTTTGATCTATTGGGAAGATGACGCAGATCAGCATGTGAATGGTTAGAAAAACATGCCTGGCATTATCGTGTTATCTGGGCCTTCCCTTTGCTAGCCTGCTAGTGCTTGAGCTCTATATCGGCGAGGTGTCTGACCCATGTGTTTACGGAATTGTAACGTGAATGAGCTTTGATCGTAGAAGCCAAGACTCATGGCGATGTCTGCGAGCTCGTCATTACTGTTACGTAATAATTCACAAGCAGCCTGAACGCGCATTTTGATTAGAAAAGTTTGAGGCGAAATTCCATAGGCCTCAGCGAAACATCGCCCAAATTGCCTAGATGAAAGCCCTGCGACTTTGGCGAGATTTTCAATGCTAATTTTATCTCGGAAGTGTTCACGCAGGTATTCCACGGCAGGAGCGATGCGTGAGTAGCTTTGGTTGTGATCGTGGGTTCCAGCGTGGCTACGAATGATGCCCATGACTCCAATGACTTTTGCTTTGCGCGAGAACACCGGTAGTTTGTTGGTGATATACCAGTCGGGTAATCCCTGACGGTTAAAAAAGAGTTCGATGATATGTAATTTAGGTTCCTTGGTGCGCATGACTTCCTCATCATCTTTTTTAAAGTGATCAGCTAGGACGGCAGGCATGATGTCATAATCGGTCAAGCCAATGAGGTCAGCTTCTGATGGAAGGTTAAAGCGAGCGAGGTAATTTTGGTTGCCACGCATGAGAACTCCCTGTGCATTTTTTGCAAAAAACGAGATACCGGGGATATGGTCGAATAGCTGCTCGAATGATGCTCCAGCTGCTATGTCTTCGAGCCATTGTTGCTGATCCTTAAGGTTCTTTCTCATGCTGTTTCAATATCTATACGAGTTGCTCTGACCGATATATCATAAATAAAGTCCGTATCGACCAAGAAATTCATGGAGCATCCATCTAGCTTGCATATCACATATGAATAATACGTCAGTCAGAGTAGCCATTGTCGGCTTAGGTTTTGGATCAGAATTTATCCCGATCTATCAGCGCCATCCCAATGCCGTGATGGAGGCGATTTGCCAGCGCAATGAAGAGAAGTTAAACGAGGTGGGGGACGAGTATGGTGTCGAGAAACGTTACACGAGCTTCGAAGATGTGTTAGCTGATCCTGATATCGATGCGGTGCATATCAACACCCCGATTCCCATGCACGGTCAGCAATCGATTCAGGCATTGAAAGCTGGAAAACATGTCGCCTGCACGGTGCCTATGGCGACCAGTATTGAAGAGTGCGAAGAGATCTGCCGGCTGGTGAAAGAAACCGGTTTAAAATACATGATGATGGAAACAGTGGTCTACAGCCGTGAGTTTCTATTCATCAAAGACCTCTACGAGAAAGGTGAACTGGGTCGTTTGCAATTTATTCAAGGAAGCCATCAGCAGGACATGGACGGCTGGCCTAACTACTGGCCTGGACTTCCCCCGATGCATTATGCAACGCACTGTGTTGGACCTGTGTTGGGGTTAACGCGTGCCAAGGCGGAATCAGTCACGTGTATTGGCTCCGGTCGTATTCGTGACGAGTTGATTGAGCACTATGGGTCACCGTTTGCAATCGAGACAGCCCAGATAAAATTCAAGGACTCCGATGTGCATGGGCAGGTGCTTCGATCACTCTTTGATACGGCACGCCAGTATCGCGAGAGTTTCGAGGTTTATGGTTCAGAGAAAAGTGTTGAGTGGCCACTAATTGAGAACGACCCCCTGGTGGTTCACACTGCGAAAAAGCCGGAGCCTGAAATCACAGAGAAAGTGGCATGTCCAGACTTCGCCCATCTATTACCCGCTGAAATTGCGCCATTTACCACCGGAGGAGTCTTTGGTGGTGAGACTGGCGAGGAGCATCTTTCTTTCACTCAGGGGGCAGGTCATGGAGGTTCACACCCACACCTGGTGCATGAGTTTATTTCCGCATTACGCGAACAGCGGCGTCCGTTTCCTGATGCTCATGAGTCAGCGAACTGGACCTGCACAGGTATTCTCGCTCATGAATCTGCGATGGAGGGAGGCGTCACAAAGTGGTTACCGGATTTCACCCTCGAATCAGCAACACAGGTCGGCCCCCTTCAAATGGCGTAATTCTCCTAAAAAAAGTCTGATAAAGCCAAGAGATACGAGTTTTTTCTTCTATGATGGTAATCGCTGGAACGATCTATTCAGTTCCTAGGCCTAGTGAAAACAACTGCCAACTAACAATTAAATAATGAAAAAGAATAACTTAAAGAAAATATTCCTGCCTCTTGCTGCATGCTCTGGACTCGCCCTCACCACTTCGGCTCACGCTGCCACCTTGATTTTTGACGATTTCAGCGGCAGCAGCGGCACCAATCTGGTCGGAACCACCGCCGACGTCGGCGGTGCCTGGACGGGCGCCTCGAACGCGGCCATGAAGGCCGACGGATCCATAACTGCAAGCGGCGAATTCGATGCGTATCAAGCAGTCACCATTGCTGTAGGCGAAGTCTACACGCTCTCGGCCGACATAACACTCGACACCGGCTCCCTCGGTTTCATTTCCATCGGGTTCGCCAATACCCCCGGTGACGGTGCAGGCGCCATCTGGGACGATGCTAATCCTTATGCATGGATGTATATGAATACAACTGATCATGGCATAAAACGTTTTACCGGCATCAACCTCGGCGGCGAAGAAGACATCGGTCCTACAGTGTTTGACACACCCGTGAACCTGAAGGTCGTGTTGGACACGACCAATGCCGCCAACTATGAGGCGACCTGGTTTATCGACGGTGTCGACAAGGGTTCGGCGTTCATCGGAGCGCCCTCGTTGACGCATGTCTTCATCAACCAGCACAATAGCAGCACCTCCGGCACGGTGGACAACTTCACGCTCACCAACACCGCCATCCCTGAACCATCTTCCGTTGCCTTGCTCAGTCTCGGCGGACTTGTCCTGCTACGCCGTCGCCGCAACTAATCGGACCTCGGAAAATTAACAAATATTCCACCCCACCCCCCCCTCTCTGACGGTAAGCGGTCAGTATGCGGCCCTTGGGTTCTACTTGCTTAGGAGGCTTTGTTTTTTGCCGATTTAGGCTGCGCTTTGAGCCGCAGGGCTGACTACTGGATTTTGCTCTAATTTCTGCTGAGCTAGC
>Ga0233410_10000176_pt1 | contig 22652 bp, 18 predicted proteins | sample Na_anoxic_1_MG_FD_179869 | JGI IMG/M metagenome (GOLD analysis project Ga0233410, IMG submission 179869) | Seawater microbial communities from Saanich Inlet, British Columbia, Canada - Na_anoxic_1_MG | ecosystem: Environmental > Aquatic > Marine > Inlet | place: Canada: British Columbia...
TGATAGGCAAATTCCCCTTCCCAGGCAATGTGATTTATCTCTTTAATTGAAAACCCCAGATCAAATTCTTCATTAAGCGCCCTTGCAAGGGAAACACAACTGGCCGCACTGGCTCCCACCCCACTTCCCGTAAGAAGTGTTCCACTGTAGGTAATCTTAATGGGATGTTTCTTAACATTGATTTTCATTACTTCGAGAATTCTATTGATTGATTCTACCTGCTGATCTCTCTTCTTTTCCTTATATCCTGGGATTTCGAGACGATTATCTTCCACTATCCACCCTTTTCCATCAATCCTTTGCACCTCTGCCATAGTTTCATAAGGAAGAGCCGAGACAATAGCAGGTACGCCATACAGGACAAATTGGTCCCCAATCAGGATGGTTTTACCAAAGCCAGTTCCACTGCCCATAATAATCTCCTTTCATAAAAAAATACCACATAGATTTCACCTTACGGCCTTTTCCGGCCACTACCCTGTTTCATGAATTGCCCTCTCCCAATATTTTGAATATCTTATCAAATATTTTAGCTGCTCATCTCTGAGCCCAATCCCGGAACCATGGCAGGATCACTGGTAATAACCCCGTCAACGTCCATATTGATCATACGCTGATATTCCCCCGGAGATTCGACATTATAGGGAAACACCCTGATTCCTTCTTTACGCATTATTTTTACCTGATCATATTTCAATTCACGACAATTAGGATGCCAGGAAAATGCCTTCAATCTGATACAGAGTTTCACATTATCCCTTTCTGCCGGATATTTTGAAATCAATGCAATGGCCGGGGCGTCCTCTATCGACGCAATATTCTCCAGGACTTCCCATTCAAAACTGGAGATGAGAACAGAAGTGAGGGCATTTTTTTGTCGAACCAGTTCTACCACCTGTTTTTCTATGGCATCAGGTGGATGGTGAGCTTCATAGGCTTTGGATTTGATTTCAATATTGAGCAAAGTGCGGCCGCGGACCAGATCTAATACTTCCTCCAATTCAAGCAAACGCTCACCAACAAAACGAGGATGAAACCAGGTGCCAGCATCCAGTTCTTTGAGCTCTTTAAGTGTGTAACTGTTGACTTGTCCATGCCCATCAGTAGTACGCTCCAGGGTCGCATCGTGAATGACCACCATCTTTCTATCCCTGGTCAGCATTACATCCAGTTCTATCATCTTCACGCCTATATCAAGTGCCGCACTAAAAGAGGCAAGAGTATTTTCAGGATATTTCGTCCTGTACCCCCTGTGAGCAATTATCAGAGGTCGTTTGAAGGTTGTTAGTTTCACAGGTTTCAAAGTCATTGGCAGATTTGTTGAGAATGAAAAGCGGGTATTTCGCTGTTACTTTAATTACTTCTCGATACGCTTCCCACTTTCCTTATCAAAGGTATGCATATTTTTTGAGGAGACAACAAGGGGTAAGATGGTATTTTGTTCAAAATGATGTATGGCGGGAAGACGAACCGTTAAAAGAGCTTTATCTTCTCCAAAATGTCCGTAAACAAGTGTATCAGCCCCAAGGATCTCCACATGATCTACGTTTAAATGCATCATATCGGCTTGTTCCCCGGCGATATCGCAATGCTCGGGCCGAATTCCCAGGATGACCTCCTGCCCTCTATGGCTGGGTATACCTCCATTTTGAAGTGGTAAACGAGTAGCCCCAGGAAGTTCAGCCCATTGACCATCGGCACTCAATGGAACCGGGAGAAAATTCATTGCCGGCGAACCGATAAACCCGGCGACAAATCTGGTAGCAGGCCGCTCGTAAATCTCTAATGGTGTACCAATCTGTGCCGCATAACCATTGTCCATGACAATTAACCGATCACCAAGCGTCATAGCTTCTACCTGGTCATGAGTGACGAAAATACTGGTGATCTTCAGATCCTCCTGAAGTCTCCTGATTTCAAGACGCATCTGGACCCGCAGTTTGGCATCAAGATTGCTGAGTGGTTCGTCAAATAGAAAAACTTTCGGCTCCCGCACAATACATCTCCCCATGGCAACACGTTGTCGCTGACCGCCCGAAAGTTGTCTGGGCTTGCGATCCAGGAATTCGGTTATTTCTAAAATTTTTGCAGCATTACGGACTCTTTTTTCTATTTCCTCCTTTGGCATCCGGCGTATCTTGAGACCATAAGCCATGTTTTTATATACGTTCATATGAGGGTAGAGCGCATAATTCTGGAATACCATGGCAATATCCCGATCTGCTGGTTCCAAATCATTCACCACAGCCCCATTGATTGCGATTTCTCCTTTCGTAATGATCTCAAGTCCGGCAACCATACGGATCAAGGTAGACTTACCGCAGCCCGAGGGACCCAGGATGACTATAAACTCGCCGTCTTTGATATCACAGCTTATACCGTGAATCACCTCATTGTTCCCAAATGTTTTGTATACATCTTTTATACTTATATCTGCCATAATCAAGCCCTTATTTTTCGGTCTCTGTCATACCTTTAACAAACTGTTTCTGCATGAAGATAACTACAAGCACTGGCGGGATCATTGCCAGCATGGTAGAGGCCATGATGATCTGCCATTCTGCTTGCCCCTCTCCCACGTCTAACATCCGTTTGATCCCGATTAGAAGCGTATAATAACTCTCATCCGTGGTAATCAGTAAAGGCCATAGATACTGATTCCATCCATAAATGAAAAGGATTACGAACAGGGCGGCAATAGAGGTGCGGGACATGGGCAACAGGATATCAAAGAAAAAACGGATAGGCCCACCTCCATCAATCCTTGCGGCCTCGCACAACTCATCCGGGACTGTCATAAAGAACTGGCGGAATAGAAAAGTGGCTGTGGCCGAAGCAATCAGGGGAAAAATCAGCCCTGAGTATGAGTCAAGTATATTCAAATCGGCCGCCACTTTGTAAGTTGGCAAAATCCGAACTTCCACGGGCAACATTAGTGTAATAAAAATGAGCCAAAAGAAGAACATTCGGAAGCGAAATTTGAAATAGACAACCGCATAAGCGGCCATCAGGGAAATAGCGATTTTTCCAATTGTGATTCCAAGCGCCATAATCAGGCTGTTCAACATCATAGTGCCTACGGTTGCTCCCACATCCCTTGGCCCCACATTGAGGGCGCGACTATAATTTTCTGCAAGATGACTTCCAGGCAAAAGCGAAAAATCTGATGTTATATCATCCAACGAGTGAGATGATGCCACAAAAGTCACATAAATGGGAAAGAAAATAAGCAACATGCCCAAAATTAGCACTGTATGGGTCAAAAAAGTAAGCCAGGGGCGATGTTCAACCATCAATAACTCCTTTAGTAATTCACTTTTCTTTCAATATAACGGAATTGAATCACTGTAAGGGATATAACAATAATCATCAGGACAACAGATTGGGCTGCGGAACCGCCTAAATCCAGACCGAGAAAGCCATCGTGATAGACCTTATAAACCATGATGTTTGTCGCATTACTGGGTCCGCCATCAGTTATCACGTGGATCACGCCAAAGGTGTCGAAAAAGGCATACACAATATTCATCACAATTAAAAAGAAAGCTGTGGGTGACAATAGAGGAAAAGTAATGGTCCAGAAACGTTTTAGCGGTGAAGCGCCATCAATCGCAGCCGCTTCGATAAAAGGCTTTGGGATTGCCTGAAGTCCGGCCAGAAAAAACAGGAAATTGTAAGAGATTTCACGCCAGGCCGCAGCAATGATTACCAGGAACATTGCCTGTCCCCCATTCAGACTGTGGTTCCATTCATATCCTAAGATTTTCATATAAAAGGCGATGATCCCCACAGTTGGATTAAAAAGAAAGTACCACAATACTCCAGCTACCGCAGGAGCTACGGCATAAGGCCATATAATCAATGTCTTATATCCGGTCGCACCTTTAATGACACGATCGGCCATAGCAGCCAGGAGCAGAGAAACGGACATAGCAATGACCGCAACAAAAAAACTGAAAACTGCGGTCACATATATGGAGTGGAGGTAAATTTCATCGGTAAAGATATCGACAAAGTTAGCTAAACCGACAAAAGTGGATGAAAGTCCAAAAGGATCTTCCTGTAAAACTGATTGGTAGACTGCCTGTGAGGCTGGCCAGATAAAAAAAACAAGTGTGATAGCGATTTGCGGAGCGACCAGGAGATAGGGCAGAAATTTATGTTTGAAGACAACTCGCTTTTCCATAGGAAGTCCTTCAACTGCATCGAGGAGTAACTGGACTCACCCAGCAAAATGGGTAAGTCCAGTTTATCAAACGGCCCTATTTGTTTGCTTTTTCAAACTTCCGCAACAATTTGTTTCCCGCTTTGACGGCATTGTCAAGCCCCTGCTGAGCGGTTTTTTTACCGGCAAAGATGGCTTCCAGCTCGCCATATATAACGCTGCGCTCTTGCACAAAGTTGCCGAATCTTAAACCCTTGGAATTCTCGGTAGGTTTATTGAGAGTCATCTGCTTCAAGGCGGTTTCCATCCCTGGGTCCTTTTTGTAGACGCCCTGTTTCTTTGTCAAGTCATAAGCTGCCATAGTAATGGGTAAATATCCTGTGAACTGGTGCCAGTCTGCCTGGACTTCAGGTTTGGATAGGTAATTGAAAAATGCCGCAACGCCCTTGTATTCCTCTGGGGTGTGTCCTTCCATCACCCAAAGGCTTGCCCCGCCAATGATGGTGTTTTGAGGAGCCCCTGCCGCATCCGGCCAATAAGGGAGCATGCTGGTGCCAAAATCGAACTTACAGGTCTTCTTAAACCCTGCATACCCGGCTGATGATTCTGTGTACATTGCAACTTCACCAGAGGAGAATTTAGCATTTCCCAGGTTACGACGCCCACCGTAGATAAAAATCTTTTCTTTCTGCCAGTCCGCCAGTTGCTGAATATGCTTCACATGCATAGGACTATTGAATACAAACTTGGTATCCAATCCACCGAAGCCGTTGGCTTTAGTTCCAATGGGCACATTATGCCATGCACTGAAGTTTTCAAGGTGTATCCAGGATATCCATGCCGTTGAGAAGCCAATATAACCAACCTTAGCCAATTTCCTCGCATAGTCAGCCACCTCGGGCCAGGTTTTTGGTGGTTTATTGGGATCGAGACCTGCCTTTTTAAAAGCCTCCTTATTATAGTAAAGCACAGGCGTCGAGCTGTTGAACGGCATGGACAGCATCTTACCTTCACCAGTAGTGTAGTATCCGGTCACTGTAGGGAGATAGACATTCGGATCAAATGGGAGCCCTGATTCAGCCATCACTTCATAAACCGGCTTAATTGCTCCCTTGGCCGCCATCATGCTCGCAGTTCCCACCTCAAAGACCTGGAGAAAATGTGGGGGGTTCTTAGCGCGAAACGCCGCAATCCCGGCAGTCATGGTGTCTGCATAGTTTCCCTTGTAGGTTGCCACAAGCTTATAATCACTCTGTGATTTGTTAAAGCCATCTGCTATGGCGTTGACTTTTTCACCGAGTCGTCCACCATGGGCATGCCACCAATTGATCTCAGTGATTGCCTGGGCAGCAGTAGCTGAGACGCCAAGGACAAAAACAGCAACTATTAATAAAAATCTATACTTTTTCATTTAATACCCTCCTTTTCCTTGCGGTTAATAAAAGAAACACCCCTTACTTTGCTTTTACACCTCGGTTGTTAGTTTACAGCTAAACCTACGATAAGAATATTTGATCAGGTATTCTATTTTTTGTCAATCTTTGTTTTTTCTTTGTGTTTTTTTTGGAAGCATCTTATTTTTTTAAGATCCAAATTTTCAAAATAGTGCCCGAACGAAAACTAGAAAAATTAGGCCACCCCTCTTAAAATAAAGCGGGACAGAGGTACATTAAGGTATTTTGAGGATTTATCCGCCACCGAAATACTTCTATGTATTCCTGTGGTTATAATTTTCGCCTTTCCCTCCGGGGCGTAGGCCCTACCCTCCGGCCTGTAAGCCCTACGGGCTGGAAGCGGGGCCGGAGGCTTGATCCTGGAAAGAATCTCTCATTCTCGGACAGCCTCCTGAAAGGTTTGACCGTTTTGGCGGGACATGAACAGTTTTTTCTTCGGGAAATTATAAAATGTTCACTGCCATCCTTTAAGAAAGAGGTGATATTACTTCGGCAGTTAAATACCTCACTGTCGTCATTCCGGCGTAGGCCGGAATCCAGGAAGGTGGCAGCAAATTAAAATCTCTGGATGCCGGATCAAGCCCGGCATGACGGGATGTGCGGGGGGTGCCGGGTAACCGGCATTCCTATCGCGACTATTTTCGCCGGGCTAATAAGTTGCCCGATTATTACGAGTGTGTGCTAAGGAAGAACTAAGCCCCCTTCGAGGGGGCTTCACCAAACCACGTCTCTCTCGGCGTGGTGGATGATTAAAACCTCATATACTATATTGATTTATTCAAAATGCGTTTTGTGAAGAAGTGGGAAAGAGGCCTGGTAATTTCCAAAACCCATAAAATGCATGGAAAATTTTTATCATGGAAAGAAAACGTTTTTTACATCGGGTCCGAATTTTTCTTGGTGAGTTTTTTCTTTGAAATCGATTTAGTGTTAAGCTAATAATATTTCATATAAACCCTGTCAATATTTAAAATAAGAGTGTTTTTACTCAATATGTTTTGATCCTGAGACTTTGAATTCGGCCATTCAAAATGCTATGGTAAATATGTTGTGTGTTTTTTCATTTGATGGGGCTATCTTGAAGACACCTAAGGAGAGGAACAAATCAATGAGGAAAAAGACAGCTATCATATGCGGTATATTGAAGAAAACCCTAATTATCATAGGTATTTTTTTCGTTTTTGCGGCCTGTCACACAACCAGAAAGAATGTACCCCTGTTAAAGCCGGAACGGTCGGCCAGCAAGCCTTATGTAATTGGCCATCGTGGTGCTGCCGGTCTGGCGCCTGAGAATACATTGTCAGCTTTCAAACTGGCACTGGAAATTGGTGTTGACGCGATTGAACTTGATGTTCAACTTTCTGCTGATGAGATTATCATTGTGCATCACGATTTAACGTTAAAACCAGAGATTACCCGAAAACCGGACGGTGAATGGATCAGTATCTGGAAGGGACTTCCTATCAAAGACTTAACTCTGGCAAAATTGAAGGCTTACGATGTCGGACGCCTGAAGCCTTACACTCCCTATTCTAACCGCTACCCGCATCAGCAACCTGTCGATGGAGAGTGTATTCCTACATTGAAGGAGGTCATTTCATTATTGAAAAATAGAAATGATTTGAAGACCCAGCTTTGGATCGAGATTAAGACCACACCTGAACAGCCTAAAATCACAAGGTCTCCAATAACTGTGGTTAACGCGGTGTTACAGACACTGTACGAAGAGGAATTTACTGACCGTGTTAAAATACTCTCTTTTGACTGGCGATCGCTTGTGCATATTCAGAAAGTTGCTCCTGGCATCCCGACAGTCTATCTATCCCATATTGGTCGACTAAACAATATTAAACCCGGCCAACCAGGACCTTCACCATGGACTGCCGGTATAGATGTGGATGACTTTGGAGGTTCTATCCCACATGCAGTAAAGGCAGCAGGAGGTCGATATTGGGCCCCCAACTACAAATATATCACGCCCAACCTTTTGGAAGAAGCACACGGATTAGGGATCCGTGTCTTTGTATGGACGTCTGACTCTCGAAGTGATATGGTACATCTCATTGAAATGGGCGTGGACGGGATTATTACGAACAGGCCGGATATCCTTCGGTCGGTTCTCAGTGGGGTATAGGGTCATTATGTTGCTCTTGACTCACCTTTAAATCTATTTTCAGTTTCTCAATCCGTTTTCTTAATTTCCGGTCGCGGGTGGCCTTTTGCTTTGTTTTTTCAATTACAGTACTAACTGAACTGTAATTATTCATGCTGAATTCTCGACCGATTTCCTCCAACTTTGAGCGAGCCCTTACTTCCCATCAGATGTCGCATAAGATAGATCTCCGTATTGCGCGGCTCATTAGTCATCCCTCTTTTTGAAATAAGCAAATCTTCCTCATTGATATCATATTCCCGGCATACCGCTCCCTTTATCTTTTCTGAATCAGGGGCCACCACTCTAATATTCCACATCTCAACACAATCTTTAATAAGGGCAATAAAGGCATAGTAGTCTTTTTTATCAGTGAATATTTATTCTCCCCTTTTGCCACGGTTCATGACATGGTACCAGGCATCCGGAAACTGGATTCTTAGTGGTCTGGTCATATTATTATATTAGTTTTTTCATAAAGTGAGTCAAGAGCATAATGACCGCGGGGACCAATTTATCCTGTGTATCAATCATTTATCAAAGCGGAAAATTTTACGAAAGACGAACTGATTGATACGATTGATGCTTTAAGCCAGGCTGATTTGCAGTTGAAGTCGTCCGGTCATAGTGATAAACGCATTCTGGAGCAACTGCTTTTTTCTATATGCCGGACAAAATCAGATCAATCTTATTGATAAGTAAAATAAGGAGATTAACTATGAACAAAAATGAATTGACAGTGCTATTTGATGAGTGGAATAGCGCACTTCAAACAGGAAACCCTGACAAAGTGACGGCCCTTTATGCAAGCAACGCCATCTTGCTTCCGACAATGTCCAATCGGATTCGCCACAATCACGAGGAAATCAAGGACTATTTCGTAAGTTTTATGCGAAAAGTGCCGGTAGGAACGATTGATGAGTCAAACTTACGCACCTTTGGTCTGATCGCAATCAACTCCGGCGTCTATACGTTTGCATTCAAGGATGGAACTTCCGTACAAGGCAGGTTTACTTTCGTATATCGGTGGAATGGCCAGCGTTGGCAGATTATTGAGCATCATTCTTCACAAATGCCGGAATAAACTTAATTTTGGTGATAAGAAGTCCATCGATCCCGACCTTTTCAAAAAAATCAGGAAGGGACAATCTCCGGATAGACAGGGTCGACATATAGTTAGTTATCAGAAGCGGGGACTTGGGATACGGAATAGTCGATGTGATGTTCCACGGTTATTGGGGGTCCGATGGTTTTGGGTGGAGGACAGGGCTTAACCTCCCATAAGCCAAGATGCTTGAGAATTTTTCTGATGACGTTCTCGTCTTCTATCACACTGATTACTCCATCTTTCCGGAGCACTTGCGACACGTCAAGGGGTCCACTTCGCTCCTTTATGTCCTTCTTTAACCGCGCGTTTCCAACTTACTTATTTTGTAAAACTATTTTTCCCATGGATTCCTTCAGGACCTTCGCGGCGGCAACAGCGGTTATCCCCATTATATCTCTTCTCGGATTCAACTCAACGATATCCACGCCGACAATTCCGGCATCGATTCCATGAATAATATCAAACACCTGGCGTGTTGATAATCCGCCTGGTTCATGATGAGAAACACCAGGGGCAAAGGCCGGGTCGAGGGCGTCCATATCAAAGGAAATATAAAGCGGGGATGCCAATGAATCGATGAAATCCATATTGAAATCATGCATCCGTACCATTTCCACGCCGAACCTTTCGGCCTGTTCCCGCTGATGACCGTTCACCAGCCTGATCCCGACCTGAACCAGGCGGCCGATCAGGTTCTCTTCCATGCTTCTTGCAAAGGGGCATGCATGGGATAAACGGTTGCCGTCGAGTTCATCATAGAGGTCCGGGTGCGCATCGAAATGAAGTACGTTCAATTTGCTGTATTTTTTGGAAAACGCCCGGATAATCGGATACGTTACGGCATGATCGCCGCCAAGAAGGATCGGCGCGGCCCGTTTTTCCAGCAACAGCGACACCGATGCCTCGATCGAGGCAAATGCATCCTTGCCGGATGAAAAAACCATGTCTCCCATATCACAAAAAATCCCTTCCTCCGCGAGATTCACATCCGTCTCGGTCCACAAGCAGGTTGACGTGGAATGCAGCGCGGCCCTGATATGCCCGGGGGCCTCGGCCGGGCCTCTCATGAATGATGAATTCTCGTCATGGGGAATACCCATCAGGGAAATGACCGTATGATCCGCTTTTTCGAGTAATTCTTTGCTGATTTTCATTATTTTTTGGTGATAAGAAGTCCCTTTTTTGAGGTGGAAGTATCGTGGAAATAGCATTGTGTGTCAAGAAAAATTTGGCCGCAGGATGTTGTGGTTTGATTTGATGGGCCTCAAATGGGGAACTGGGTTTGGCAAGAGAGTGGGTGTGTAGACAGCACCTGGGACTTGATTGTGCCGAAAAGGCGTGAAATCGAAGAGGTTATAAGGATGTCCCCCCTCCCGCACTAATCATCCCATCACTGGGTTCCAACATATACAGGCCTGAACATCTCTTCCCCCTTTTGAAGGGCATCTTCAATGGACGCAAGCATCCTGTCCCGGTCCTGGGGCATCCTGCCGTGGATATCGACATAATTGGTGTAATGGTCACTGGCGATCCGGGAGTTTACCTCTAAGTTTCGTATGATCTCTCCTGTTTCTCTGAGCGCTTCATGGGGGGAGAGGGTCTGGAATCGGCCTTTCCTGATCTCGTGAAGCAGGAGAGTGTTCACCTTTGGAAGAAAAGTACGCACCCTGATGAAATGAGGATTGATGGCGCTCAAGGCCAGTGCAGTATTTATGGCGTGCTCTCGGGTCCTTTCCTTCCCGCCGATCCCGATCATTACATATTCGCTAAGTTCTATCCCTGCTTCTCGAACCCACAGGCCGGCCTCAATCTGCTCCTTTGAATCTGTCCCCTTTTTTATCTTCTGAAGGATTAAATCGTCACCGCTCTCAAGACCCACATGGATGCGCGTCAGGCCTGCATCCTTCAATTTCATGAGGTCATTCAGGCCTTTTCTGTGGATATAAGATGATGACCCGTACACAGTGACTCTCTCAAGATGGGGGAAGATGGCGTAAGCATGGGAACAGATGGCTGCCAGATCATCAGTAGGCATGGCTATCGTATTGCCGGCAGGGAAAAAGACCGTTCGGATGCCTGCCCCGTATTCCTCCCTCGCCTCGTCCAGATCCTTCTTGATGTCATCGACAGGACGTACTCTGAATGGCGGACCTTTCTTGTAGACCATGCAGAAGGCACACTTGTTGTGTGGGCAGCCGACAGTTGCCTGAACAAGTAGGCTGTCCGCTTCGCTCGGCGGACGATAGATGGGACCCTCATAGTGCATGCTGTGTTTTTGACAATACCAATTCGCGTGAGTTGTGATGGTCGAGAGGTCAAGTAACCCTTGACCGCTGCTCCTACATCTGCCTTAAACCGAGTTTTACCCACCTTTCAAGATCTGATCAAAAATACTGACTGGTCAAAGTACGGTGTGGGCAAAGACCCCCGCTGCACCCACTGCGGGTTTGAGCCAACCGCAGTCATGGACTCAGTGAAAAATCCTATTAAGGCCCTGAAAATCAGTTTGAAGAACGTAAATACAGTCAGAGCTTAATATTCCACCAGTTAGTGTTGCCCTACCCCAATTTGCCCCTGAGCGATATGCTTCGTCCTTTTTAAGCCGAATATTCCCTTGCCCCCATGTCGATGAGACCTGGGAACTGCTCGCATATGTTTTTTGGGGGCCGGCGCATTGTAGTCGAAATCAGTTAAGGTGCGGCGCTCAACTTTTGAGCCGATGATACGGTCAATCGCATTGACCATTTGATTGTCATCACGGGTGATCAACGTGAATGCATCTCCGTTTTGGTCGGCCCGTCCGGTCCGGCCGATACGATGGATGTACGCATCCGGGGTGTTCGGTATATCGTAATTGATAACGTGAGAGATCTGACAGATATCAATGCCGCGCGCGGCGATGTCGGTGGCTACCAGCACCTGAAATTTCCCGTTGCGGAATCCGTCAAGAGCGGCCTGACGACGGCCCTGGGAAAGATTCCCCTGCAGCGAGGTGGAACGGAAACCGGCCCTGGATAGTTGTTCTCCCAGGCGCTTGGCACAGTGTTTGGTGCGCGTGAACACCAGCACGGATTGGGAGTTGATATTACCGAGAAGTTTCAGCAGGAACGCCGTTTTCAAATGTTGTGACACCGGATAATGGGCGTGGCTGACGGTCTCTGCCGGTGCGGTTTCCCCTGCCTTTATTGTAATCGGGTCCATAAGAATATCTTTAGCCAGGCAGTGGATTTCATTGGGCATGGTGGCTGAAAACAAAAGCGTTTGTCGCTGCGCCGGGAGATGTTTCAGTATTCGTCGAATGTCCGGAAGAAATCCCATATCAAACATATGATCGGCTTCGTCAATGACCAGCACTTCCACCCGGGAAAGGTCGATCGTTCCACGGCCTATGTGGTCAAGGAGCCGACCGGGGCAGGCAACCACAATCTCTGCACCCCGTTTCAGTTTTTGAATTTGAGTATTGATGTTCACCCCGCCGTACACGGTAACGCTTCTCATGCGGGTCTCTTTTCCCAGGCTGTTGATGGCATCGTGAATCTGTTCAGCCAATTCACGAGTGGGTGCGATGATCAGTGAACGGACATGACCGCGTTTGCCTTTCATTAACCGGTGTAAAATCGGCAGTGCAAAGACCGCCGTCTTACCGGTACCGGTCTGGGCCAGGCCCATAATGTCTCGTCCGTTCATGACCGACGGGATAGCCTTGGTCTGGATAGGGGTTGGAGTGACAAACCCGGCAGCAGCTACACCTGCCTCGACGCTGGGCTCTAAATTAAATGATTTAAATTCCATAAATTCCTTTCTTATGTTGAGCCGATCTCAAACGCACTGTTTAATTACACTTCCCTTCAGGGATCACAGGCCATTCCTATAGCTTAGGCCTCGTGACATTTCAGTCCAAGGAAGTGGGTTCCGCCGTGGCGGGTGTTGGTTTGCGCCTCAGGAATATACTTCACCATACTGAAGCAATCTTGCATTTCACTTGGTGAATATTCCAAGGGCACTGCTCTGAAACTGGAAACCTGTATTTTATCTGGCCCCGCAGGTTGCGGGCGAGTGGCAGGATTAAGCACCCCTTTAGAGGAGCAAAATGATAGGATCGATAAGGAGGTTTTGAGATCGGCTATGTGTTAAAATTAAAAAAGCCCCGAACTTATTCCGGGGCTTACGATACCGCCTTTTTCATCTTTTCATCCAGGAACAGCAACTATTTAAAAATACTTTATCCCATTGATTCACCATTGTCAAGTAAAATCCTGAAATCTCGCAAATGAGGAATTTTAATAGGAGGGTTGACCTCTTTATTACGCTGGATGCAAAAATTCAGGGCAGGTTTGTGTGAAAAATCTGGCAACCAGGGTTGCAATACAAAAAATCTGAATTACTTTATAATGTTATCCTGCCAAACCGTGGCGGGGTGTTTTTTTGCATTATCGCACAAAATTTTAAAAAACTCAGGAGATAAAAATTGACAGATATTTCAAGCATCACGCTGTACAGCGGCGGCCACAAGGGGGCTGAAGCGGAATTCGGCAAACTTGCCGAGGCCTGGCACATGAAAGAGGTAAATATATCATTTGAAGGACACAATGCCGAGCGCACCCGGGGCGTCCGGGTACTCAACCGGGAAGAGTTGCAAAAGGGCGATGTCAGTATGGAAATTGTGTCCAAGCGGATGAAACGCACTTACTCACAGACGGATAAGATCCGAAAAGTCATCCAGTCCATTTTTCATATGGTCAATAGCGGCTACCATGTCATTGCGGTCGGGTGGATACAGGCGGACAACACCGTTAAGGGGGGAACCGGCTGGGGGGTCGAGCTGGCAAAACTGTTTAACCGCCCACTGAACGTCTATGATCAGGAACAAAAGGGATGGTTTTCCTGGGAGGACAGCCAATGGGTTGAGAATACACCGACTATTACCTCAGATACGTTTGCCGGAACCGGAACCCGCTACCTCTCTGATGACGGCCGGCAGGCCCTCCGCGATCTTTTCATCCGCTCCTTCGGTCCTGCAGAGCAAAAATAGTTAATGTCCATCCAGAAATAGTGAGAGGTGTCATGCCTTTACAAGCTGATGCCCAAAAAAGGAAAAGCGGGCAACAGCTGGGACAGGTTCGTTTGGCCTCAGAAAGCGCCGGTCTCTATCTGGATTTTCAATAAAGGAGAATCATCTCATTGGATTTTATTGAGTACCCGTGGTTACAGCTCCCCAAAATATACCTCAATAATATAGAATGGCCCAGGTTCGATATCCCTAAAATTGGATGGTCCACGATGCCCAAATTGAGGATCGGTAACGTCGTCGCAAGGCTACCGGTCGTGCAAGGTGGAATGGGGGTCGGAATATCCCTTTCAGGCCTGGCCTCAGCGGTCGCGAATGCAGGGGGTATAGGTATTATCGCCGCAAATTCTATAGGCATGCTTGACCCTGATTATTACGCGAAAAACAGGGATGCCAATGCCATCGCCCTTAGAAGGGAGATAAGAAAGACGAGAGAAAAGACCTCCGGCATTATCGGTGTCAACATCATGGTGGCTGTCAATGATTTCCATTCCCTTTTAAGGGTCTCAATCGAAGAAAAGGTCGATCTGGTATTCCTCGGGGCGGGACTCCCGATAAGGGGGATCCCTGTTGAAGATCTCAGATCGGCGGGGGTCAAGGTGGTCCCTATCGTAAGTTCTGCAAGGGCGGCAGGCCTTGTCTTCAGGTTTTGGGTGAAAAAATACGCAGATATCCCCGACGCAGTCGTTGTTGAGGGTCCGAAGGCAGGCGGTCATCTGGGATTTAAAGAGGATCAGATCCACGATGCCGATTTCGCCCTTGAAAATATCCTGCCCGAGGTAGTTGCCGAGATAAAGAGATACGAGGATGAATGGTGCAGGACCATTCCGGTAATCGCCGCGGGAGGCATTTATACAGGTTCTGATATATACAACGTCTTTAAGCTTGGTGCAAAGGCCGTCCAGTTGGGGACAAGGTTCGTGGCAACCCATGAGTGTGACGTGGATATCAGATTCAAGGAGTCCTATATCTCATGCAGGAAGGATGACATAAAAATCATTAAAAGCCCTGTTGGCATGCCTGCAAGAGCCATAGGAAATAGTTTTCTGAAAGACGTGACGTCCGGTAAAAAAAAGTCCCACAAGTGTGCCTGGCAGTGCCTCAAGAGTTGTGACATAAAGACCGCCCCCTACTGCATGTCCCTGGCGCTCAATAATGCCAGGAAGGGAATCCTGGATAAAGGCGTTGCCTTCGCTGGAAGCAATGCCTACAGGGTCGATAAGATAATATCGGTAAAGGAACTGCTTAAGGAACTCAAGGAGCAATACCTCTGCGCCAGAGAGAAGAGCATCTACAGTCTTCGTGGTGAATATGAAAAGGCCCTTGAAAGACTCGTCTCCTTTAAAGAGGAGTACCTGATTGCATTGAAAGAGGGTCCAAATTCACTCAAGAATGAATATGAAAGGGACACAGAAAAAAGAGGGGCGTTTCGCGAAGAGCTTTTGAAAAGCATGGATAAGATTATTTCCTTAAAGGATGAATACCGCAACGCGCTTGAAAAGGCGGACCTACTCAAACGAGAGCTTATAGAGTTTTTTCAGCGATATTCATTGCAAAACAGGCTGGAGCCCGAGAGCGCTTGAGACCTCCTTTTAACCCGCTTGAGGATCTCATACCCGAAACCAACATGCTTGTTATGCCCGGGCGTTTTTGTCAATCATGCCCACTTTCTACTCCGAACGGAAGATACCCCATTAGAAGCCTTCATGCTGACCGCTTTAATCTTCACCATAAGCGATATGCCCCTTTATTCCAAAACCGCTGCAAATCGATCGTGTGTCAAGAAGACGGGTACCAATTGCTTAAGAAACCTCTGGGAAATGTTCAATTTCGGCCAAGGTCAAGCCTCCGGCCCCGCTTCCAGCCCGTAGGGCTTCCAGGCCGGAGGGTAGGGCCTACGCCCCGGATGGGAAGGCGAAAATTTCAACCACCCCAGTACGATCTCCCGGACCTACGGGGCAAGCAGGAATATATTAAATATTTCGAGGATTGAAATTTGACCCTGACGCCGAGATTGGCTATATAAGCGCAGACTTCGAAAAGGAGCGTTTTGCAAAGGTCTCGGTTAACAGTATAGGATTACGCTAGTCATATGGCTCTATTAAGTTTTCAGGATGTGAGTGTTGCTTTTGGTGGTCTCCCTCTGCTTGACAGGGTGCACTTGCAGGTGGAGAAGGGTGAAAGGATCTGTCTCCTTGGCCGTAACGGAGAAGGCAAGACGACAATTTTGAGGTTGATAAACGGTGAGATTGAACCGGATGGCGGGGTAATCAGCGTTAATAAAGGTATGAAGGTAGCAGGTCTTTCCCAGGAACTGCAGCCTGATCTTAAGGGGTCTGTTTACGATGTGGTGGCTGACGGACTGGGGCGGATCGGGACTTTGCTGGAAGAATATCAGCAACTCACAAGAAGCCTGGATAGAGGTGCTGATAAGGCCGCAATCAAGAAAATAGAGATGCTTCAGGAGGAATTGGAGAAGGCTCAAGGATGGCAGATCCGCCAGCATGTGGACATGGTCCTGACACGGCTTTCCCTGCACCCTGATGTAAGGTTTGAAACCCTTTCTGTGGGGTTCAGGCGAAGGGTTCTCCTGGCAAGGGCGCTAGTTGCAAAACCGGACATCCTTCTCCTTGATGAACCAACCAACCATCTGGATTTACCTTCCATAAACTGGATGGAAGAGTTCCTGCAGAAGTACAGAGGAACCATCATTTTTGTCACCCACGACAGGATATTTCTCCAAAAACTTGCAACCCGGATCATTGAGGTAGACCGAGGCCGTCTTGTTAACTGGGAATGCGGGTACCGAGAGTTCCTCCAACGCAGACAAACAGCCCTGGAGGTGGAGGGGGTGCAGCGAGACCAGTTTAAAAGGAAGCTGGCAAAAGAGGAGGAATGGATCAGGAAAGGGATCAAGGCAAGACGCACAAGAAATGAGGGAAGGGTCCAGGCCCTTATCAAAATGCGGGAGGTGCAGCAGGCCTGGCGTAAATCGACGGGCAGCGCCCGAATGCAGATCTGCGAGGCGGAACGTACAGGCAAACTGGTGATTGAGGCAGCCGGTATCAGCCATGGTTATGACGGCGACCCTATCATCAAGGATTTTTCAATACGGATAATCAGAGGGGACAGAATTGGTATTATGGGTCCCAATGGTGTCGGCAAATCAACCCTTCTTAAGATCCTTCTCAGGGATATTGAGCCGGAAAAGGGTCGGATCAGAACAGGGACCAGACTTGAGGTTGTCTATTTTGATCAGCTCCGTGCCCAGATCGACGAAGAGCTGACTGTTCAGGAGAATATAGCCGAGGGGAAGAATATGCTATTGATCAATGGTGTCCAGCGCCATGTGATCGGTTATCTGAAGGATTTTCTTTTCTCCCCTGAACGAGCAAGGAGTCCTGTGCGTATTCTGTCCGGTGGAGAGAGAAACAGGCTGCTCCTTGCCAGGCTCTTTACAAAACCTTCAAATGTTCTCGTGCTGGACGAACCAACCAATGATCTTGACATGGAAACCCTTGAAGTGCTTGAAGAGAGACTGCTGGAATATTCCGGCACCATACTTCTGGTTAGCCATGATCGAGCCTTTCTGAACAATGTGGTTACAAGCACTCTCGTGTTTGAGGACGACGGTGTTGTCACTGAATATGCAGGAGGATATGACGATTGGATCAATCAGCGGCCCGAGCAGGACGATAAAAAGGGCTCGGACAAGGGAAGCGCAATCGGGAAAAGCGCCTATAGAAAAGGGCCTAAGAAAGAGAACCGCCCCCGGAAGCTCACCTTTAAGGAGGGATGGGAGTTGGAGAGTCTTCCCGCTCGTATAGAAGAATTGGAGCAGGAACGAAAAAGGATCTATGAGCAGATGTCATCACCGGAATTTTACATGGGTGACGGGGGAAAGATAAGCCAGACTCAGGCAAGGCTGGAGGAGCTTGAGCGGGAATTGGATGAGACATATAATAGATGGGAGGCATTGGAAAGTCTCAGGGAGGCAAACATATATGGTAGCCGTTTACGGCTTGAAACTTGAAATTGGAAAATGGAAATTGGAAATTGGGGAGCGGTGAATTTGTGCAGCAACTGATCCAGGAGTCTGACATACAAAGAAAAAGGCAATTTTCCAGAAAGAGAATCTAGACCGGTCGTCAGATGGATGTTTCTTCATCAGCTGTTGCCAAGGCATTAAACCGTAGAAATATTGAAGCAAATTAATCCATATAGTCAAGGGCGTACCTGAGATTTCCCAACAAGTGTGGGTATGGGTGACCCCGGGGACATGTCTATTTCAGGTGCTGTTGGCGCCCGCTGCTCTCCAAATCCAGGATGTATTGCAATATAGCCAATGAGCAGGAGTAGGTGGACTCCAGGCCGGTGAGCCCCAGAGGTTTGCTGAGCAGGCTGGCTCTGAGGTTATAGGGGGTGTCTGAGGTGTAATGCAGGATGCCCAGATGAAAGTCTTTGGGCGGGCGCAGTCCCCAGGCCTTTTTGTGCTTGGGCGCAGAGTGGCCGAATTTCTCCAATAGAGCGGCCAGGCAGGGTCCGGCCTCCATCTCTATGCCGGTGAAGTCAGCCTGCTGTAGGTTCTGCACTGATTCCCAGGAATGCAGGAAGGTGCCATGCACGGTAAGAGAACGCTGCTCATCAAACACGGCTGAGTCATAGAGATATGGGACCAGGCGGCGGGCGTTAAAGCAATTAGGAAAGCTGAGCAGCTTCTGAGAGTGGACATCCCGCACTTCGATGGGAATCAGGATGTCGCCCAAACGGCCGATCATGGCCGCCGACTTGCCCAAGACAAAAAGACCCCGCCATTTTTTAAGAAACGTGCCCGCTGTGCGCAGCAGATGAAAGGCTGCAAAACCCAGGGGATAGTCTGTGTTGAGGATCACGGCCCGGCTTTGGGCCAAGGCACCGGCATGGCGAATGTTTAAGCGCCGGTCAAGGCTATCAGGGTTGAACCGGTTCAACTCCAAGACCTGGGCCTCGGCCAAAAGCGGGGGCACTGGTTTGGAGCGATGAATGCCTACTCCGGCCTCCTTCTCGCGCAGAGATTTTTTCAAGCCGGGCTGCCGGTCCAACAGCATGTCTTGGGCATAGTAAAGCAGGTTTTGTTTTACCAGGGGCTCGCTTTGCATGCGCCGGAAATCTTGCCGCAACTCCCGGCTGCCGGCCTGGGCGATAGCACTGCTTATCTTGTCTTCATGTGTGAGAGCAAAACCGTTGACCAGATTGGTAAGTGAGTGGTTGTTGCTGGTCACCATGTAAACCGGCCTGCCGGGCAAGTCCAACCCGGCGAAGAGATCAAGCACCCGCTCCCACCACTGTTCAGCCATCTTGAGGTAATCCACCTCTCCCAAGGGCAGGATGGTAATGCTCATGTCTTTGGGAGCTGCGGCTATGGCCTGGATCTTTTCATCCCAGCGCTCACCCCATAACCCGGCCAGAGCGCTGAAGTCATCCCGGTTAAGGCCCAGAGCCCCCCGCAAATCAGCGACGGCATCACCAGCCCGTACTTTGCCTGATGCTAAATCCGGTCCCAGCCGGCCTTGGCTCAGGCGCCGGTGCATCTTGTTCCACTCAATCTGGTAGGCGCACAGGCCGGGAATTATGTCATCAAGGTCTGAGTTACTGGTTACCATCACTGCCAACCGGTATTCACCATCAAACCGGCTGATCCGGCGGCGCTTGGAAGCATGCACCTGGCGCCAAGCGGAGATATCTCCAAAACCGCACTCAGCGAAACGTTTTTGTTCCGGCCCCAAAATCACCTGGTTTACCTGAGGCATGCAAGCGGGCAGCCGGGGCGCGGCATAGAGCAGGGCCGAGGATATCACTTCATCCGAGCCGGCGCCCCGGTGCAGGCTCGATTCCATTCTTTGATGAGCCGGTTCCAGGGAGCAGACCTCAAATTCGCCCCCATCCGGGCCCCTGCGGTGGTAACAATCAAGGTAATCGTGTACCAACGGGCCGCCGTCCAGGGCCAGTCTGGCTTCTTCAGGACGGAATATGTGGGCCAGTTTATTCAGCATCTAATGTCCCAGCCGTTCCAGATGGAACAAGAGAATCACAGCCACCACATCCAAAAGAATCAGGGACAGGGTTATCTGCCGGTACTTGCCAGTGGCCAGCTTGAGCAGGGTCCAGGAGAGGCATCCCCAGATGATGCCCTGGGTGATGGAATGAGTCAGCGGCATCAGAATCATGGCCATGAAAAAGGGGATAGCCTCGTCGAAACGCTCCCAGCGTACATAGATAAGCGGCTTGAGCATGAACACCCCGGCCAGCACCAGAATGGGGGCGGTTGCCAGGCTGGGTATCAGAGACAAAAGGGGGGACAGGAACATAAAGGGCAGAAAACAAAGGCCCGCCACCACGGCGGTAAGTCCGGTGCGGCCCCCGGTGCGCACCCCGGTGGAAGACTCGATAAAGGCGGTGCCCGGACTGGTTCCCAGCAGGCCGGCCCCGGCCACGGACAAGGCGCAGACCTTCAGGCTGCGGGTGAGGTGTCTGGGGTTGCCCTTGTGGTCCACCAGGTCGCCGGCCTCGCTCACCCCCACGCAGGTGGCCAGGGAATCGAACAGGCAGCTGAAAATGAGCACAAAGATCAGGGGCCAATGGGCCAGGCTGGCCGCGCCGGCTATGTCCAATTGAAGCAGCAGGCTAAAGTCCGGGGCAGCTGCCCAGCCCGTCCAAACCACCACTGGTTTTAATACGGTCTCCCCGGCCAGGCCTGCCCCTGTCCACAAACGCCCGATGGGCCAGGCCAGGATGGTGGTGATGCCCACGCCCCAGAGAAAGCCGCCCCGCACCTTGCGCACCACCAAAATGGAAGTGACAGCCAGCCCGGCCAGGAAGGTAACGGACATGGGGGTAAAAACGCCCAGCTTCAAGCCCAGTCCAGAATGGGGAATTATAAAACCGCCTGATTCCATACCGATCAGGGCGATAAACAGACCAATGCCGCCGGCAAAGCCGAAACGAAGCATACGGGGAATGCCTTGGATAAGCCGCTTTTTCCGGTCTATCAAGAGCAGAAGCAGAAAAACCACCCCAGCCAGGAATACACAGCCCAGGCCGGTTTCATAGCTCACCCCTTCTGATTGACTTACTGCCAGAGCCAGCATGCTGTTCAGGCTCATACCCGGCGCTACCAGGAAGGGGTTGTTGGTGTACAGGCCCATCATAATGCTGGAAAAGGCCGCCACCAACACTGTGGCGGTCAGGGATGCATTGAAAGGCAATCCTGCCGAAGAGAGGATGGCCGGGTTCACCACAATGATATACATGGCCGAGACAAAGGTGGTCACCCCGGCCAGGATTTCTCCGCCGGCGCTGGTGCCATGGTTGCGTAGTTCAAAATAGTCAGCCAAATAGCTGCTCCAGATGTGAGACTCATGCCGTGTATTCACGGCACCTTGTATTTATAATCAATATCACTACTGTCCGGTTCAAATCGGTCAAAAACGAGATAATGCCAAACAAATCCATATTATACGGGACAAAATGACCTGCATTGATATTAACGGCGGCTTAGATTTGAGCCTTTCCACTACGATAGGAGAGGCTGATGCATGCAGGTCGCACCATATTTGCCCAGGTCATGGGTTTTTTCCCTACGCGGCGCTTTCATACCTGTGTCCGCCGTTACCAGAGCGATTTACGGGCCCGGCGTTTCACCAGCCTGGACCAATTTCGAGTCATGGCCTTTGCTCAATTGACTTATCGCGAAAGCCTGCGCGATATCGAAGCATGCTTAAGAGCCATGCAGCCCAAGCTTTACCGCATGGGCATCGGTCATTGCGTTCCCAAAAGGTAATGGTGGGGTGAGGGGGGAGATAAGAACTTATTTTTTCGTTTTTCGGAAGAAAAATATACCAAAATGGCGCTTGTGTGTCAAGAAAAAATGGCCGCAACATATAGATGTGAGGCAGGATTGCGGAGAATGGGCTATGAACCTTCTTTAAACAGCAGAATCGGGCTTCTCTGTGCATGCCTTGCAATGAGAATAGCCAAGAGAGCCGTATAGTGGAAATCTCTATCTACGGTTCGACGAAGACCTCGGGATTAAACCCCCGAGGTTACTCTACTGGTTAAAAAAACGGGGATCACTGATGACAATGATCGCACGGGTTAGACAAAAAAGGTCATCTTGCCTCTTGACATTGATATCAATAATGATACTATAATGATATGATAAAATTTGATGAAACAATATCAAAAATGAGACGAAATCCGAGGCAAGTTCGGTTCAAGGATTTGCGCAAGATTTGTGACCATTTCTTTGGGGAACCCCGTAAGGGCAGTGGTAGCCACCGGGTTTACAAGACTCCATGGCAGGGAGATCCAAAGATAAACATTCAGAATCATATAAGGGAAGGCAAAAGCATATCAGGTCAAACAGGTGCTTTTGGCTCTTGAGAAATTGAAGGTCAATCATGGCATTACAAAATGATCGATACACATACAGGGTAACCTGGTCTGAGGACGATACGGAATATGTCGGTTTATGTGCGGAATTTCCAAGCTTGAGCTGGCTCGCTGCCACCCCGGAGGCGGCCTTAAAGGGGGTTCGAAAAGTGGTCGCTGATGCTGTTCAGGATATGGAGGCTAACAAAGAGGTCGTTCCCGAACCGATTGCGTGCAGGCGGTATAGTGGGAAATTTTTAGTTAGGATACCGCCTGATGTTCACAGAAATCTTGCA
>Ga0233410_10000178_pt1 | contig 22477 bp, 22 predicted proteins | sample Na_anoxic_1_MG_FD_179869 | JGI IMG/M metagenome (GOLD analysis project Ga0233410, IMG submission 179869) | Seawater microbial communities from Saanich Inlet, British Columbia, Canada - Na_anoxic_1_MG | ecosystem: Environmental > Aquatic > Marine > Inlet | place: Canada: British Columbia...
ACTCCCTAACTTGCTAAAGTACATCGATGATGATATCCTGCTCCTCTACAGTGATACCTAAATGGTGCATTCTACCATACACCTCACGAAGCCAAAAGCGCTCTGTAAATGGCGAACCGCACTTAGCTACCGATACTACTGGTACGTTGAAATCATCAGCATTAACAAAGGTTAATACCTCATCTTCGATCTCAACAGCAAGATTACCACCAGAGTACCTAGAACAACGATCACAAACATCCTGGATAGTCACAACAACCTCCTCGGTTATATCGCCTGTTTAACTAGAACATCGTCAAAATGAAATCATCCCCACGCACATGCGCAGGGATGATGTGGTACACTACAAACCAGCCCTGGAAAGCAACTGACGTCCGTAGGACTCAGTGCGCTTAGGTAGAATGGTAGAGCGTGTGCTAACACGCTTACGCATCTCAGTACCACCATTGGCCAGTACCTTTGGGTACTCGGTACCAGCCAACTGAACGGTAACCTCATAACACACGACAGACCCATCAGCATGGGTCACCATGATGTCCTTGTTGGCGAACTTGGACAGGTCGCATGTCAAGTCCACGGCCTTGCCACGCTTAGTGTCGCGAACAGCGACAATGTTAGCAGCTGAGGTCATACTCTCGATGATCTCGATGAGTGATGGTGCAGTAGCAGTAGCGGTAGTCATGATAAACTCCTTAGTAAAGTTAAATGTAACCCCACAGGGTGTCGTTTCAACGGCACTAGACCCATAGGGCACCAGAAAAGGGGGGGTAGTGTTGGAGTATATATCCCCTCCAAACGATCTATAACAGAAATTTTTAACATATATTCTGCTCCCCCAAACAGGATCTAGAACAACTTTTTTCACAGGGGGTTTTACTCCCCTCCGTTCCAACTATAACAATTTTTTTCAGGATATCTCTCTTACTCCCATACGCGTGTTCTAAGCGTTCCAGTGGTGGAATAGGGGTAATGGTACCCTTAGTGTATTATCGTTTGGTGTAGGGTCTCTCAGGTGTGTTTTAAGGTGTTGTAGGTTGTTCTATAACCTAGAACTTAGAATGGCACATAATATTTTTTAATATTTTTCTTGACATTGTGGTGTTGGGGGTGTTACTTAACAGGGCACACCGTCAGTAACACTATATACACTACCCCTGGTATACATACACACTATACACACTACTACAGTAACGATACTCTTAAGTAACAGTGGGGTGTTAGTGTGTTACTCTCTAGTAACGCTACTATAAGGGGGAGTATGTATACTGTATTGGTGTGTTACTCTCTAATAGCGTTACTATAAGGGAGTATATAGTAAGTAGTGTAGTAACGTATATATAGGGGTGAGTATGTATGCTAGGGTATACTAACTATACGCTACTCTTACCAGGGTAAGAGAAGAATAAGAGTAAATCTCTAATCTAAGAATAAAACAGAACCCTACGGGGTAAAGAAGAAGAACAAAGAAAAGAAAGTCTTAAAAGAAAAGAAAGTACTTGACATCTACCCCCATGTGTGTATAATGGTGTTAACAATGGAGGTGTGTGATGGTCAAGATGAAGGTAAATGACTTTAAGGCTGCTATGGATTTCCTGGAGAGTACTGAACCTGCAGCGTTACCTACAGCGGTGAGTAAGGATTTGTATGATCTGGCTATGGTTACTTATGGGCCTGAATGGTTGGAGAAGCATAATATCGTGGCTGAAGTGAAGGTGCCTGATGACAAAGACAAGTCGTAGCTACCGATGCCTGGCATGTAAGAAGGTCATTGTGAGGCAGCTTGATGAAACGCTACCCTTACCCGAGTACTGCCCTAAGTGTGCTAAGAGACGTAATCCGAGGATACAAGCATGGAGATTCAGGGATGAGCAAACGAACTAACGGTACACCCGGTGATCTCCCTACGTTGTTAGCTGCTAATGCTAAGGCTAGGGCTAAGCCACGTAAGCAGACGCCGGGGAAGTATGACGATATCATTGAGGCCTACGATGATGAGGCTTCCGCTATAGCACTAGGTGCTACACCTGTACCATGGCGTGAGGCTGGTAAGGGTGATTACGCTATTCTAGATGATGGTAAGGTACTATACATCCGGCGCGTGACTATGTACGGTGGTAAGGGTAACGGTAATGCTAAACCAACTATCCAGTACATTACCAAGCAGGGGAACTTCTGGTGGACTGGGCAGAGACCTGCAACTAAGTGCCGTATTGAGTCATTCCACAAGTACGAGTGGTCTGAGACTAAGAAATCACTGGGGCAGATAGATGCAATGGCTTACGTGTACGCCAGAACGTTCGATAGACGGCTTGCACAGGATATTGCTATGGGTGTTAACCCCGGGCAGCATAAGAAACCACGTATGCGGGCATTGATGAAAACAGAAAAATTCGAGGTAGCCGTGAAAGCACAACTAAAAGGGATCCTTGCTGATCGTGGATTAAACGAAGAGGGTGTAATCGACCTTCTGGTGGAGGTTATTGAGTCAGCTAAAACCGCTAAGAACCTGAAAGTGCTGTCTACCATGGCGTTGAAGTTGTTTGAAGCACAGGGTGGGTTCGATAAGAAGGTGCATTCGCTTGAAGGAAACCTTACCGAAGAGCGTTTCCTGGAAGATGCGGATACGAAAGCTACACAACGGCTTGAATTGACAGAGAAAAGCACCGAAACCGTTCGATGGAACGAAGACGGTGAAGCGATAGGCAATGAAGAATAGAAAAGCGGAGATATTACTCCGTATTTGTAACGATATCCAGTATTTCGCCAGTCTATGTCTCCCTTCTGCTGTGAAAAAGAAGATTCCACCCTTCCACGACAAGATCTACGCTGATTTACTTAATGACGAGCTGAAATTCCTGCTTATAGCTGCGCCTAGGGGGACGGCAAAGTCCACATTAGGCAGTTTGGTCTACGTTATGTGGCTCCTGGCGCGTAAACATGCCGTCAAATGGCTACGTGCTAACGGGTATACAGTTGAAGTTGAAGATAGTGTTATGGAGGAGCTGTATGTCATACTGATTTCAGAAGCACAGGGGCAGTCAAAGAACTTCCTATCCAGAATCAAGTACCACCTGGAGATATCACGACCCCTGCGTGCATTAGTCGGTGATCTGGGTGAAGATACCGCTAGAACATGGCGTGAAGACGAGATCAAGCTTGCTGACGGCACTAGAATCGTTGCTGTGGGTACAAAACAACGTATCAGGGGTGTAATCAGTGAAGATAGCCGCCCCTCACACGTAATTGTAGATGATTTCGAGTCTGAACAGAACGCCGCTACCGAAGAGGCTATGTATAAGAACCTGAAGTGGGTGACTGAAGCTGTTATGCCAAGTATGCGGAGTGACGGTAAGATGGTGGTTATTGGTACCGTGATCCATGAGGAATGCTTCCTGATGAAAGCCAGGGCTGATGATATCGAAGACCCGGAGTTAAAGGGCACCTGGAAAGTACATTGGTACCAGATCGTTGATGAAGAAACCGGGGAGTCTATCTGGCCTGAAGAGTACCCCATGGCACGTATTGAAGCTATCAAGAACCGGTATATGCGCCTTACTGGTAGCCTGAATGGATTCTACCAGGAGTACATGAACGTACCCCAGAACCCGGACGAAGCACCGTTCAAGAGCCACTACATCCATCATCACTCGTACAAGTACCGGTATACGGCTGAACATGGTTCGGTATTGTATAAGACACTGGACGACGGGCATGAAGAGGTCGTCCCGGTGTATGTCTATCTCGGGATAGACCCCGCATCGTCGTTATCAAAGACTGCTGACTATTTTGTGATTATGGCTGTAGGCGTAGACGAAGACTGGAACCGCTATGTGATTAGCATATTCAGGAAACGGGAAGACCCTGCTTTCCATGTGGACAGAATCTTTGAGTATGTGGATAGATACCACCCACGGAAGACTGTAATTGAGACTACCGGCTATCAGGAATCGCTGAGAGCTAACTGTAGACGGCGTATGAGAGATGAAAAAAGATACATACCTGGACTGGAAAATGGATATAAACCACGGCAACCTAAAGACGCCCGTCTGGAGTCCTTAGTGCCACTATTTGCACAGGGTAAGGTGTTCCTACGACATGAAGATACTATCTTTGAGTCAGAGATACTCGCATACCCAAAAGGTAAAAAAGATCAGTTGGATGCGTTTTGGCTTGCTATTCAGAAATCGAAGAAGTACAATGGAGCGAAGTTTACACGTGGGAAGAAGAAAAAACGTGCTGAAACTGCTTCCGATTGGAAATTAATGGTGTAAGGGGGAATGATGGCGTTATCGGCGATAGACCCCGGATTTAATCAAGAAGAACACGCTAAAAGTATCGTGGAAGAGACACGTGAACTCTTCGAGCGATATACTACCGATGCACAGGAATGGCGGGTACAATCCCAGGAGAATCGGGAGTTTCGCTATGGACGGCATTGGACTGAAGCACAGTACGATGAGCTGACTTCAATGGGGCATTCGCCCATAACTGTTGATAGACTTGGCCCTGCTATCGAAAGTGTCAAGTCGATTATGACTTCCAACCGGCCCGGGTTCCAGTGTATCCCGCAAGAGAATAGCGATGCGAAGACTGCAGAAGCATTGTCAAGGATGTTGACTTACTGCTACGATATCAGCGAAGGTGCTGTGCATGTAGCGAAGTTCATTGATGACTTCTTGACTATCGGTATGGGTGTGTTCTACGCCTACCAGGATCCGCTTGCTGACATGGGTAAGGGTGAAGTGATGTTCCAGGCAGTTGATCCTGATAAGGTGTCTATCAGTTCCAGTTCCCGTAACCACAAATGTACCGACTCTGAAAATATCATCCTGAGCTACATGTTCACTAAGAAACAAGCAGCGCAGATGAAACCGCAATATAAGGGCGCTATCGAAGGGGCTGTAAGTGATCAGGATTTCAACTTACCCAGTACCGGTAATCGTGATGGTCTTAATAAGCTGTTCTTTGAAGTCGATATCGCCAACGCTACCCTCAACGATGACGACTACGTTCGTGGCTATATGCGCTACAAGAATGTCCGGGTTATGTATACCCGAGTCTTCGAGAAGTGGTCTGGTGAGGAGCGGATATATCGTGAAGATGAATACCAGAAGTATCTCCAGCAGCCAGCGTATATCTACAAAGGCACTCCCTTTACCGACCCGCAAGAGATGGCCAAGATCGATCAGGCAATCAAAGATATCATAGAACGCCAGGTTGAATTGGTCGCCAATATCACCGAACAGCACCAACAGGCTATACTCGATATTGCTGCTGAACGTGCTGAGACGATGAAGGGTCTTGATGAGGCACTCGCTAATGACGCGCTCGAACAGGAACGATATGATGCGGAAGTGAACCGATTGGAAACTGCAGTTCAAGGTAAGCTTGAGCAGGCTGAAGAGAACTTTGAGTCGTCAGTACAGGCGATTACTAACCCAGAACAGCCGGAATCCGTCACAATTGCCGAGTTAGTGCAGGCTGGCTTCATTGAAGAAGTATCCTATCCTGAAGAACGGGTGATGGAATATCAGATCATCGGTGACCAGCTGGTGTCTGAACGTGAAATGACACTCGACGAATACCCGCTTATTATCGCCATGAATCATCACCTGGGGACTCCATACCCGATTGGTGATGTTGGCCTAGCGAAGGGTAATCAGGAGTACATCAATAAGTTGCGTAGCCTGATCGTAGCACATACTACATCATCTGTTGGTAGTGCGCTATTGGTTGGCGAGGGTGCTGTAACCGATATCGAAGAGATGGAGCGGAAACTAGCACGGCCTGGTACCAAGATTATCGAGATCGACTTTGAGGAAGGTCAGCCGATACCTATGGCGCCTATGCCCCTTGCTAACGAACTGTACAAGACTGAAGCAGATGCTAAGGCTGATATCGACCATCTACTCGGTGTCTACGAGTTGATGTTAGGTAACCCTTCCGCTGCACCAGATACACATAAGGCAACGCTCAGTATCGACGAGTATGGCCAACGGCGTATCCGGGCGAAGATGATGAGTATCGAAGATGGTCTGTCCAGACTGGGTAACGTACTTATCAAACTAATGCAGGAGTTGTACCATACACATAAGTTCATGCGGATCCTCCAGCCTAACGGCGAGATGTCAGAGTTCTCCGTTAACGAGAACCTCTACGATGACTTTGGTAAGATCATCGGCAGGCTGAACGATATCACTATTGGGAAGTACGACTGCAAGGTTAAGTCCATGTCGATGCTGCCTGATAACCGTTACGGTAAGATGGACTGGTACTTGAACCTGTTTGATCGGAAGATCATCGATGGTGAGGAAGTCCTACGTAAATCAGGCGACTTTGATATCGATGGTATCCTGGAACGCCAGGGCGAGAAACAGAAGATGCAGCAGGCACTTGGGAAGCAACAGGAAGAGATAAAGGATCTCAAGGGCGATATGCAAACTAAGGATAGGCAAATTCAATCCTTGACAAACAAGGTCGAAACTGAGAAGTTTAAGGCGACATTGAAAATAGAGGCTGAACGAGCGAAGCTTGCAGGAGAACTCTACGAACGACGTTTAGCTGACGCGGCAAGATACAAACAGCGGAATGACGCTGATAGTAAACGCACACAACGAAGCAAAGGAAAGAAAAATGCCAACAGATCCTAAAGACATCATGGGAGAAGATCAGAACGTTCCCCTGACACAAGGAGAACCCAACGTAGATCCTAACAATATGGATATAAACGAGCTGCTAGGCGCCGGTCTTGAACCTGGTGGTGGTAATACCGACGAAATGGGTTTCAACGATTTCCCGTTCGACATGGAACAGGAGCAGACACCTGCTCCCAAGGTCGAAGAACCAATCCCTGCTAAAAAAGCGGATGAGGGGAACGTTGATGGCCGTCTCGAGGCTGTAACTGGTGCTCTGGAGCAGATGCAGAATCAGCTCAAGCAACAGCAGTCTCAACAAGTTCAGGAACCAGCGGCGAAGGAAGAAGAACCATTCCAGATCCCGCCACCTCCTGAAGAACCTAAGCGTCCTGCTGGTTACAGCATGGAAGAAGTCTTGGGCGACCCTAAGTCGGAGTCAGCGATTTATGCGCAAGAACGAGACGAGTGGCAACAGAAGATGACGCGTTACAATGCAGCTGTTATGCAGTACCTTGTGTATCAGCAGCAGCAAACACAGCAAGAGACGGCTGAACGTCAGAATGAGGCCAATGAAAACACAAGGCAACGGGAAGTGGTTGCGGAGACGAGACGTGATCTTATCGACAACGAAGGGTTGACACCTGCACAGGCAGATCAGTTTATTGGTGATGTTACCGATCCTGAGTTCTACGATAAAGGAACCTTGCTCCAGGTTTGGCGAGCTAAGAATGGTCAGAGGATCGCTATTAATGAGCCAGGCCCAGATTTCCAGCAAAGACAGAGGGCACAGCAATTGCGGCGCAATTTAGGGCTGAACCCCGCTGGACAACAGCAATCAACAAAACCCGTTGGCGAACAGTTAATGGGTGCCATTCTGAAGAACGCGCCAAATCAGAGTGTCATCCCTCAATAACGAGGTGATTTATGGCTTATTCTGAAACCCCACAATACACCAGTGATATCGGCGCGTCCGTAACTACTGGTGCAACTACGCTGGATCGTCGGCGTAAATATGCGTTTGGGGACGGAGTAGCAGAACTTATGCCTACTGCTACCCCGCTCTTCTCCTTAGCTACTAAATATGCTAAGGTGCCAACAAACGATCCGAAATTCAAAATGCTCGAAAAACGGCATATCTACCAACGTAGACAGTTCTATAGCAAGGCTGCTCTGGACGATCTTGATTGGTCTAGTGGACTTGCGTTGGATAATACCGATATCTACGCCCGTTGTGACGCTAATGGTGTTACACAGGCTGCGGGTGTTAGTTTTGATACCCTGGATGCTGCTAACGCTAATTGGCTGCAGGCTGGTACCGTTGTATCGTTCACTGATGGTGTTCATACCTGGACGGCGTATGTGTCTACACACGCTGCTGCTACTACTACTTTGACCGTACTTTCCGAGGATGGTGCGACAACGACTGCTGACACCGCTACTGATGTGGCTTCTGCTACAATTAAGGGTCAGGTGATCGGTAGTTCCCATGGGGAAGCTACTGGTGCAGGAGCTGGTTGGAGTGATCAGATGGTTGATACCGAAGGGTACACTCAGATCTTTAAGACACCTACCCCGATGATCTCTGGTTCTGGTCTGGCTACTGAACTGCGTGGTATCAAAAACCGGTTTATCGAAATCTACAAAGAGTCACTTGCGGCTCATAAATTGGATATCGAGATGGCTGGTATGTTCGGGTTTGGTATTGGTTCTCTTACCGATGCTAACTCTAAACCACTCCGGTTCACCCACGGTGGCCTGCCGTTCATTGGTGATGCTAGTGGTCATTCTACTGCTTTCACCTATGGTGGATCCGGTTATGATGACTTTGTGGACTTCCTGAAAGAGTATATGACTCCCGAGAATGGTCTTGAGGGTAATACTCGTATCGCGTTCGTATCGCGTGATATCATCGCGTGGTTGAACAAGATCGGGTCTGATGCTCATAGTTCCTTCCTGAAAGCCAGTTTCTCAAGCTCTGGTGGACAGTGGAACTTGGACAATGTGGTTGGTGCATTCGGTTTGAATATTACCAAGTTGACCACACCATTCGGTGCTCTTGGTTTCGTTAACCATCCGATGCTCCGCGAAGACTCGGAGAACCAGGGTCTTGTGGTTGATTTTAACCATATCAAGATGCGTCCATTGCAGGGTAACGGTATCAACCGTGATACTTCAGTGTACCCGCATGTTGAAGACAATGACACTGATGGCCGTGTAGATTTGATTATGAGTGAGATCGGATTCGAATGGGATCTGCCCGAAACTCATCACAGGCTTGTATTTAGCTAAACGTTAATGGGGGGAGCGTTGTCCCCCCTCTTTACTTTTTGGAGGTTATTATGGCTTGGTTGAAAAAGACACCGAATGGTGATTTTATTGTCGCCACAGAGACTTACACTTTACCAGCATCAGCTACAACCGAATACAGCACCGTGGTCGATTGGCTTTTCCCATCGGCTAAAATTGCTAACCGGTATATGTATTTTGGTTTTAACGCTTCTGCGGTTACTGGCACTAACCTTGATATTGCACTTTATGGTGCGATGACAAGCGGTGGTACTAAAGTGCTACTCAAAGATGCGGTTGTCGCCGACATCACAGCTACTGGTCTTGCTATCGGTCAGATTGATCTGAACGCGTACCCGTATCCGTATTACTATCTTGCGTGGACTTCTGATGCTGATGAGAGTGCAAATACCATCGATGTATCTGTAATTTACAAACCGTAGATTATCAAACGGAGGGCTTCGGCCCTCCTTCTTTAACCGGAGTTGTTTATGGCAACTTTCAAAGAACGTATCGAGGATATGGCTGGCACTACACCAACTACGCTCATAACCGGGGCGCAGGCTTGTGCTGATGGTGTTCGTGACGTAGTTGATAAGATCATCAAATACATGCCTGGGCTTGTGCCGTTATTCACTGATGAAACCACTGTTGCCACACATACAATAGCTGACACCGGGCTGCCAATATTATCCGCACGTGTCCAGTGTGGGACAGACCCGTACTATGAGGCTCATGAAATACCGCAAAACCGCGTATTAGCGTCACAGCAAAGCACTAGTATATACTTTGCTACAGCCACTTCCCCGGTCTACTATCGTGATGGTAACAAATCAACTGAAACATTGCAGTTCCAACCTTCCGCCTCTATCGCTAACGTTGTTCTTGTGCAGGTTGTACATGGCGCGGTTACCAATTGGGATGCCGGAACATCCTCTATTATCAACTTCCCGGAATCATGGTACGACGCGGTTATTATGTACGCTGCTGCAAGGTATGTGTTGAATACGATTGCCGAAACAGGGATTGCGTACTCTGTGGTTAATGGTTACATTGTAGACGACGAGGATACCGAGCTTGCCAGTGCCGAACTTAGTCGCCAGGGTTTGACTTTAAGTGAATATCAATGGCTTGTAGCGCGGTACAATCAGCTAATGCAACAGTACAACGGATTGTTCGCAATCCCCACTAACGCTTAGACAAGAGGCTGAGATGAAACCTACTGAAATGGTCGAGTTAGTCCAACAGCATCACCCTAACCTTGGTGAGACTGAGATTCTGAAGATGCTGAACAAGGCTAACCGTGAGATACTACGTATCACCAGGATCATTCGGTCTGATTACGATATCCTTACCAACTATGCTACTTGCTACGACGCTACTAATGGGTACGTCAGTCTTGGCACCTACCCGGGTGGTGTTGTTGTCGTGAAAGATGTCTTTATCGATGGTGAGCCTATATCGCAACTAACCAATCCTGCTTATGTAGGTGAGACTGGTTCAGGTGACCAGAACTATTACTGGTGGCGCGATGAAGAGCGTCTCTACATTGTTTACAACGGCGCTACTATAGCCGTTATGCCAGATACAGTGACGTCCTGTAGCCTACGTTACGTGAGTAATGCCAGTTCAATCGCCATTGCTGATACTGCTGGCCCCGATTACAACGAACAGTTCCACGATGCTTTACCGTACTACGCTATCGCCAGAGGCTACGAATTACCAGAGAACATGAATATCCAGGTTGCGACATACTTCAGAGCACAGTACAGAGAAACCTTACGGGAAGCTAAGAAGTATTCGAGACGTCGTGGTATGACAGGTGTTGTACAACCACATGCTTTCAATCGGAAAAGTTAGGAGATCGATATGAGACGTATTATTGTTTTTTTATGTGTGTTAGCCTTGGTTAGCATGGCGACTGCTGGCGATACAGTCAGCTATAAGACTTTTTCGCCATCCACTCACCTAGCAAAACCTACGATGTCGTATGTAGCCAGTACTGCGGGTGTTGATTCATGTGATACGTTTTGGGGTACTACTGGTGGTTGGTCTGGTATTGCTTCGTCAGGCGATCCTTACTGGACGTTTATTGTCCACACCACAGAAGCTTACGGCGCAATCGTTGATTACATACGAGTGGCACCACTGTATATTGTTGGTTCTGCTGCAGGTGATACCCTTTGCGGTGAATTTAATGTTGAGGATAACGGCACTTCGATTCTCCCCACTACGCATACGTTTGACGGAAGTGAAATAACTTGTGATGTGGCTTTGGGGGAATTACCTCGCGCTGATGGGGCGAGATTACTTGTGAGTTGGACTGATGCTGCCACAACTAACGGTACGTTCAATCTGCACTTCAAAGGGCCGAAGAAATAGCCACTGGAGGATTTTATGAGGCATTTAGTTAAACTATTGCTGCCGTTATTGGTAATTTACGGTATAGCATATGGTGGCGCTGTGACTATTTCGGTTTGTGCAAGTGGTTGTGACGAAACAACAGTTGCCGCTGGTGTGGCTGCTGCTGGTGCTGGCGAAGCAGTATACATCCACAACGGCACTTATAGTGAAACGGCCGACGTCACCGATGGTGGAACCGATCTTGCGCGGATCTATGGCGAATCTGAGGATGGTGTAATTATCAACCTCCAGAATAATTCTGGTTTATCTGCATCATTTACTGGTGATGGATACGAAATTGACCACCTGACTTTTGTAGTGGAAGATGGGTATATCGCTGTCGGTACTGCGTTTGATGGTTTTAATACTTGCACGATAACGAGTACTTCTACTGCTGATAACGTTTTTATAGTTCCAACTCCGTCTGTTACTGACACGGTATATTTTGACACCGTGAGTTTCGGGGATGGCACCGCTACAGATATCCCGATTATCGGTGAGGGTGGGGCTGCGAATACATATACGAGATACACTGATTGCGTTCTTGATAATGTAAAGATACTCCAGGATGACGGACGACTCCAGATGTGGAATTGTACAATAGACAACACCAATACGGCGGCCGAACAAGCGTTGATAGATTGGACAGCGGGAGGTGTTGGGTTCGCATATCTTTACAACACTACTATCTCTGGTGTCGATGATGACATGGGTTCGTCACCGCACACTTTTGGGTTTCGTAGATTGGACGATAACATAAGCCTTGCTGACACATTCATGTATTCCAATTTCGATTCATTGGATTTCCCGATAAAGCAATCCGATTCTGACGGCGCACACGCGACAGCCACTAAATCGTATGTCTATGCTTGTTCACTAGAGTTCTTTTCGTTGTACGGTATTTTCACTACGACTAATGATGGCGATATTATTGACAGCTACTTCAAGAGTGGTCATGATGAGTTGTACACTATCACAATTGGGCATGATGGGCCAAGCTGTAATACGTACAATAAGGGCCAGGGGTGGCATATAAGCGGTTGTACATTTGACGCATGCGACTCACCTATTCGTGTGTTTGGACAGGAATGTCAGATATATGAGAACAATTTTATAGATTTTACTGCAAACGGAATAGGGATGGAAGGTGCAGATCAGCCGTACATTGTTAACAATCGATTTTATTCTGGCAATAAAGCTATTGCACTCCAAATCGAAGATGCCGTTGAGTGTACGGACGGTATGGTGAAAAATAATTGGTTTATCGACAACACCAAAAATTACTATTTTGATAGTGCGACATCGGAGGGTGGTACGTGGGATTTCGACAACAACATTTATGTCGAACCAAGTAGTGTGACAGTTTTTTGGGAGGATAACTCCGTCCAAAAAGATTTTAGCGATTGGTTGACTGACGGCAAAGACGCTCTTAGCGATACAACCACACATTGTTGGCGGTCATTATATGGTGGTGATTCTTCGGCTGTGATTGTGCCGCCGTATGGCTACGTCTCTACCGGGCTAACACAAACAGCTGTAAGGCCAAATGTGCCCCATACATTTCCGACATTGACGATGGCAGATGATTCTCTGTTAGCACATGTCAATTGGGCGGCAACAGACACGATCACGTGCACTGTTCGAAATGATGGTGCACTTATGGACTATATCGATTATAGAGCTAACGATGATGACTTGTACCTTGATGTAACTGGGCATATTTTACCAACTTCAGGATACGAATAGGAGCCAGGATGAAAGCAAAAGCAGTATTTTTTGGATTACTGATTTATGCGGTGGTGTCATTTGCTGCGATCACTGATGGTCTGACAATCGACAGCAAGTGGGCTTTCGTTGGCGATAGTTGGGTTTCTGGTGCTTCGTATCCCGCGATATTAGGGTCGGATGATTACGCGGAATGGAGTGAAGGGTTCTATACCCAGGCTGCCGATTGGCCCTGGAAATTGTGTCATAGTGCGGGTGTGACAAATTATCGTGTATTCGCTACTTCGGGCCAAAGGATACTTGGTACTACTAAAGGGATCGGGCTTGATTATATACCGGACGTATTGGCGTGGGAACCGGATATTGTGTTCATCAATTCCGGGATTAATGATTGTTATACTGTGAGTGTGGACTTTGCGGAATCTGTTGAAGTCGCTACTGAAGTAGTCGATTCGTTGGCATCGTTCGTAGGCCAATTCAATGACATCGGTTGTAGAGTTGTACTTGTTGAAATCCATGGGGTCTCTGCGTTTGCTACTTGGGATGCTGAACATGATTCTTGTAGGGTCGCTATAAATACCGGCATTAATGCGATGACAACTGGCGATTTGTTGGCGGTACATTCTGATGCTGCGTGGTTGTATGATTCTACTGGGGCCGATTGGGGGGGTACCACCCTTGAGAAGATTGCTATAGGCGCGGACTATGATAATGGTGATGGTTTGCATCTCAACCATTTAGGCGACTATTACAAAGGTGATTCTGTTTGGGTAAATACTCTCGGGGCCATCAATTTTGCAAGCCAACGAGCGTTTTATGTTGATGTTGCCACTGGTCATGATTGGACTAATGTTGGAACTCAAGGTTCACCATTTCAAACATTACAGGCTGGCATGATGCATGCTGGTGCTGGTGATCATGTGTATCTTACCGCTGGCGAATATGATCGCAATACTTCAACTGGGCAAGATGGGTATTTATCAATCGCATTTAAGTTTGTCAGAACCGGCACAGCCGCTAATCCAGTTCGTATTTATGGTAACGGATCTACTCTTACAAATACACTTCTCGGTGAAACAAGAAATGGTGCTACTTCTTCATATCGTCCAGACTCGACCCATGTAATTTTTAATGGTTTCACATTTACAGATTACACTTATGGGTTAGATGTCGATGACATGCGTGGTTTAGTTCTCGATGAATGCACTTTTATAGGTAGTGGGATATCGCTTGATGGCACAAGCTATGTAGTTGTTGATGACTGCTATTTGGGGAGAACTAGCGGACATGTTATCAATGGTTTAATAGATGTTGTTGATTGCGACAGTCTCATCGTGGTAGACACAGAACTATACAACAGCTCGGCTACATCCAATAAGTCGGTCTATCTTGGCGCTGCTGTTGACGCTACAGATGTGTTCAGGTTTATTGGGATCGATTATACTGCTGATCGTGTTGCAGCTCCGTTGTTGACTGTTGCTGCTGCAAATGCACATACTGTAGAGCTTAAAAATTCGGTAGTGGACACATACAATACATTTGCTATGGTTTGTAATGTTTCGCAAACATTGGTTGCTGACAACAACTTTTTTAACGGCAATGGATTTTTCATTGCCGCCCCTAAATCGTTGGCTCAGTGGCGTACTGCTACTGGTGGCGATGAACAGTGGGATTATATAGGTGTTGTTGATAGCGATACTATGAAATATGGTGGTATTGCACATCCAAATTATTACGCTTATACGCAAAGACAACATAGTAGTGATTGGTGTAGTATAGGGCTTACACAGTATGCGGCTCCAACTTATCCAGATGATTTTGATGAATTGATACATCTTGATTCTTTGCTTATTTATTTGCCGTGGGTTTGGACGGGCGCTGATACTACTGGCAATTTCAAAATACATACTGATAAAAGTTTGTTCGAATACATCGATTACCAGTTTGATTCTGGTCAGTTATACATAGGCAGAGACCCGCATATTTTACCGGATGGATTCAAATAACCTGGAGTACACATGCTCGCACGTACTGGAACAAGACCTGGTGATAACGGTGAAAAACACCGTAGGAAGATGACCCGTTCTGCTGTTATTGGTTTCACTATTGCTGCTGTAACATTCGCGTATGCTTCATATGATAGAGTCATGGACAAAGGCATGGACGCTGGTGCTGCTAGCGCTGCTTTTGAAGACCATACAAGGCAATTAGAGACACTTACTACTACCTGTGAGCAGATGCCCGTTGCCTACGTCCCGCGCCTTGAAGCTGACACACGGTTTGGTGAATTAAGGACGCAAAACGCTGATATGAAGAAGACGCTTGATAATATCTACGAATGGGTGTTAGCACAATGAAGTATCTCCTTGCGTTATTGCTTGCTACCACGATGTCCAATGCTACTACAATGGGCTTACAGGGCTATCAGCCAACCGTAGCGCCACTATTAGATGCCGAGTGGGGGCAACTATACCCCTGGAACAGTTATTGCCCTGACGGTGCCCCTACGGGCTGTGTGGCTGTATCAGTTGCACAGGTGATGTACTACTACAAAAGCCCCGCCCATGGTTACGGTGAAGACTACAACGATTATATCCATTGGGATCGTATAGATCCTGTAGCGCCTACTGACGGTGCTGCGAAGTTGTTATATGAAGTTGGCCATAGTCTTGGTGCGCACCGTGCGATACTCACCCCTATCAACATAGGCGCTATCCCGGGACGTGGCGGTGCAGGTCACGTCCATTGGAACTACTGCGAGTCTTCGAACAACGTGTTCCGTAACGCTTACACTGATTATGACTGGCATAAGCTACTGCAGTTCGAGTTGGAGTCTGGCCATCCGTTGGTATACGGTGGCCGTGGTACTGGTGCACATAGCTTTGTAATCGATGGTTATGATGTAGGTACTGGATCCGCTCCCGAGTATCATGTGAACTGGGGTGCTGAAGGTAGATGGGACGGTTGGTATCGTTTGGATGATCTAACGCCAGGCCCCTTCGACTTTACAGATAACCAGCATATGCTAATCAACTTCTACCCGAGAGAAGTGTGCTTACGGCTTCCACGTGACTTATCGGTTGATGTGGACTACGAGCGTGCCATGTTCCTCTGGTATCATCTTGGCAATAGTTACACTATCCAGGTAAGCGAGTATGAAACAATGCACGGTCTGGTAATCAATAAACGTAATCTATACGCCCCTGTATTTGCCACCCCAGAGTTGGAGCATGAGACTACCTACTACTGGCGTGTGTACATCTATGGTGGTGAGTTTGAAGGATGGAGTAGAATCAACAGTTTCACAACAGGGAGTAAACAGTGAGCTACAGCATGAGTACAAAGTTTGGTGTTGGTGATTGGGTATTTGTTGCACCGATTGATACGCCCGGACGTGTGATAGGCGTGATTGTAGACCGCTATGGTACGCAATACTTGGTACGTTACTGGGAGGGTGGCGCTCCTGTGACCGAAACGATATTTGAAGATGAACTCACAGCTGACAAAAACAAAAAGGGAAAGATTGGGGTACACAAATGAGTATTGTACGTGGTGATATCCTTGGTGTGCGATGTGACGATACAAAGAAAATCCATCGCACGATACGGGATAACACCTATTCCGATGTAGTGCATACCGCAATAGCGATATCACCTACCCGCTGTCTTGAGATGCACCTTGGTGGTTTGCGTACCGTGAAGATAACACGGCATAAGAACATTCGTGTGTTCAGACCACCGGTAGAATTGCGTGGTGCTATCATCAATGGTATTGATACTGTATACGGTGAATATAAGTGGGCACGGTACAACATCTGGCAGGGTATATGCCAGGGTGTCAAGGCTAAGTTTGGCTTCTGGTTACCATTCAGTAGTAAGGGTGCTAACTGTTCAGAGGTCGCTATCCGGTATGCGGAGGTGATTGGTACACCTGATGTGGGTGATGAGAACTTATACTTCCCGGGTAAGACCGTAGACCATATCCTGATGAAGGGTTGGCTAGAGCAGGAAGAGGTACACAATTAAACAGGATATCACTGATAGCATCGTGAAGCTACAGGAGACATACCATGAACTACAAAGTGTAGCCGATCGACTACGGAAAAAGAAGAAACTGTACACAGTACAAAGAATAATGGGGAATGTATGCGACACGTTGCAAAAACAGATAGCGTTACTAAAGAGAGTGTCAAAGGAGTGCTGAGTGAAGCGCTTGATACTATCGATAAACACTATGCTGAAGGTGTTATCAGACGGATGGAAGATGACGGTAAGCGTACACTTGGCCTATTCTTTGTTGATGGTATTATGAAAGCTGTAACCTTGGAGCCACCTTGGAAAAACAATGAACGTTCAGTATCCTGTATCCCTGCTGGTGAATATTTTGCTGATCTTAGAGTCCATGCTAGATTCGGTGAGATCCTGGCATTAACACCTGTAGAGAACCGTGACCCTATCTACATTCACGTTGGTAACTGGCTGAAGGACACCAAAGGCTGCATCCTTGTTGGCAAGAGGAAGATAGTAGACGAAAATGATGATGATATGATATTAATGAGCCGTATCGCAATGAATGATATCGTAGCTGCGTTAGGTGCGTGGCGTAAGATGCGGCTTACAATAGAGCCAGTTCCAGCATAAGCTGGAGTTTTGATGCGACGAGAGTTAGTTTTCGCAGATCCTCATGCACCGTTGCATGATGAGAAGTATTTGAATGTTCTTTTACAAGCGATCGAGATTGTCAAACCGCACACGGTACGATGTGTTGGTGACTTTGGTGAGTGGGATAGTGTAAGCCCGTGGCAGTTTAAGCGAAGGAAGCGACCGCCACTAGAGTACATACTGGACGCACTCACCATGGAAGCCGAGGAAGTCAATGCTGTGCTTGATAGAATTGACGAAACCTGCAAGAGTGCAGGTGTCAAGAAGAAGCACATGCACATGGGCAACCATGAAATATGGTTAGAGAACCTGCATGAAGAGCATCCGTACCTGGAGTGGGTATTACCGTGGCATATCATGGAACTCAACAAACGGAAGTGGACGTGGACACCAAACCACAAACTTGTTAATGTTGAGGGTTTGATAATGTACCATGGAAATGCTTACGGGGGTATCTACCATGGTGCTAATAATTTGCGCAAGTTTGGCAATGTCGATATCATGTATGGCCACCTACATGATTACCAGATCCACTCTGCCTCACTGGTAGAGGGCACAGCTAAAGCGTACTGTATTGGTTGCGGTAAGAAGATGGATCGTGATAGCAATGATTGGGTAGGACCACGTGCAATGAACTGGAGCCATGCCTTTGCTATTGCTTCTTTCTTCCGTGGTATCCATACTGTAGAGGTGGTTGAGGTGAAGGATGGCAGAGCGACCCTGTGGGGTCACGAATTGAACGGGGGTACCAATGGTACCAAGAAATGATTATCGTTGCGTCAGCAAGCCGTATGGCATCTTAAAAGCGATTGTAGGATAGTATGCCCAAGGAAACTCGAGTATTAGCGGACTTCTCTGCAGGGATGATAGGATCTGTTGCTGCATCAGATTTGTCAAACAATGCTTCACCGTTCATGGTGGATGTTGATATTAGTAGTAATCTTGGGAAGATCGTTGGGAGAGAGCAGGATACAGAGTTTGGTCTTAATATTAGTGGTGTCGAGTTTATTGATCAGTTAGCAGGCGCACCTCTTATGGCTGGTGGTGGTACAATTGGGCAATACTCTGAAGGGCTTTTAGATGTCGGCACTGATGAGGATATCACCGACGAACTCACCGATCTCACTGTTCTGAACAATCGCGTATATCTTTCGCAGGGGCGTGGTGCTGGGACGCATACACCGCAATGGTACGGACGGTTTAATCACAACAACTGGTATCACTGTACTGATGGCCCCGACGCTAATATAGAGAATAGTTGGGGTGCGGTTGATGACGTGGAAGCAGCCATCACCTCCCCGAAGAACGCAGCGTTTGGTTGTACTGATGGTACTTACGCTTACTGGGCGGAGAGTGGTGGTTCTATATTGAATCGTTCTGCTGCAACAGGGGCGGGGAGTTGGACTGAACTACGGGCAGATTTCGTATCGATCAAAGGTCTTGCTCATGACGGAACAAACGTATACGTCATTGACCGTAATACAATCTACAAACTTGATTCTGATGGTGACACTGTAGTAGCTGGTACACTTGATTTGAATATGACATGGTTAGATGATGATCAATGGATAAGTGGTCTTACGATTGTCGGTACTAATCTTGTTGTTGGTTTGGCCTGTACGGATAAACCAATTGGGATAGATGGTGATTTCACACCATTCTTTTGGGTTCCGATAGCCAGTATCGTATCAGCCTCTTTTTACAACCCCATCGATGAAGAAACTTATCCGGCTGGATTGTTTGAAGTATCAACTTTACCAAATTCAGTTGGCTGGTATTGTGGTTTTGTAGAAGAAGATGTCTATGAACGACGTGACCCTGATGATATAGACATGTCGCAATACGAGTGGCACAGATTATTTGGTCATGAGTACGGTGGTCGGTTAATAAAGGTGCATAGCCCCCAGTCCACTACTGTAACAGTACCAGAGGCTGCTGTTTTTAATAATGATTCTGGTACAATCGGGGTGAGTATAACCTACTCTAATGCCTGTATCCCGGTTGGGGTTGTTTATGATAATGCGATTGCTGCTCCCCCTGAAGATGATCGTTTGTTCCTCCAGCAGTTCACTGGCGGTCATGTTATCCTCACGATGAACTTCACAGATTGGGCTGCTAATACAAATAGTGCAAAACGATTTTTATATAAATACGCGGTGCATACTTCTGGCGGTGCTTTGAGTGATTCCGCTGATGATATTGTTGGTACTGTTATGCCGTATTCTTGGGGTCTTGGTACACCTACAAATAGTCATTCTGTCACATCGGGTCTTCCGCAAGTAGGACATATTAAAGAGGGTGGGACGACATCACACCTGTTTTTTCGTGTTCCTGGTAGTGGTAATGTAACTCTTTACGCTTGGGAAACAATAGCATACAGCGCTGTAGACTACGACCTCACCCATGGCGTTTCTGCCCCAGAAATGGAATATGACACTGGATGTGAATTAGATGGTTATGAAGCTCTCAAAAGCATAGACGAGTTGCAGCATCCAGCGATGATCGTATATGACGGATTGATAGCCGACATAACCCTGGTATCACGAAATGGTGCAGCTTATTTGACAAGTGGTACTTATGCTGGTTCTGCGTTTAGTGGGTCGTTTTCCGTTGGGTCTTATGGTGACGTGTCAATAGATATTGATGAGATCTCTGGACAAGGTGATTTACTAACAGGGTATGTTTACAAATATGCTATTTCGTTCTTGTACGATGGTTATCAGGAGGGGGAACTAACTGAACTGACAAGTATTACAATTGAAGGTGAACATGCGTCTGCCTTAGTGCGAATAGCTTTTGAGGAAGGTTTTGATCCTGGCAAACGAGTGACACATGTAAACCTATATCGTAGTGCGCGGTATGGGGAGGGCGAAGATTTTATTGCAAGCCCCTACAGATTAGTCGATTCGATAGAGGCTATAATTGATAATTTTGTAGAAGTGACATTAGGTGATGGCACCTATTATCAAGGCGGTTTTCATGATACCGGAAAGTCGGGTGCATCTTATGAGGCATTAGCGCGAGTAGCGGAAACATTATCTGATATTTTAACACCACCACACGATTTCTCGCTTTCGCTACATGGGTACAGACTGCTTGCGAATGTGGAGCATGACGATATCGAAGATGAGGGTGGTGTGATCCTCCGGAGTGTTCAGGGTAGACCGAGCATTTTTAACCGCGTTGAAGATGTTCTGCGTATCAAGGGGCAAATAACAGCGTGGGCTGCATTCAACAATAGAGTATACGCATTTGATACTGCGAACATGTACAGGGTCAATATTGATTCGATGTACGTAGAGGAGGAGACGAGTGGTTTGGGTGTAGCATCATCCAAGCAAGTACATGCCACAGAGTTCGGTATGATTATAGCCGGGAAATATAACGTGTACCTGCATGATGGTGCGCGGTTACAGCCGATTGGTGATAAAATTGTATCAAACGACACAAGTGAATCACTTGGCGAGACATTTACCTTCAATGACGTAGGGTATAGGAATAACACAGCTACCCCTATTGCTGGTTTTGATTCATACACGAATAGTTTTTACATTAGTTTTGAAGATAGTACCGCTGGTACATCACAAAAAATGTATTACATCTACCATTTAGGGTTGGGTGCTTGGGGTATGCGAACAGCATTAGATAGTGATGTGTCATCTACAACAGGTAACGCCCCGGTATGCATGGGCAACACGGATGATGGTAGACTTTTGATTGCGACTTCTGGTGAAGTATACAAGGTTGGCGGTAGTGCGCGAGTCCAATATTGGGTGTACCTCACTAAAAATCTGGTACTCAACAGTGGGAGTAAGTGGTGTTTGTATGATGTAGCTAAGGACGGTACAGGCACTATTCTTGTATATTATTGGGATGGCGATAGTTGGGAAACACCATTACCAGAGAAACTGAAAGATACATCTATCCAATTGGCGCTTTTGGGTACTACGGTTGGTGCGACACTGGATAGTGCTGCATTGCTTATTCGTAGATTGGGGGCACATAATGGCACTATCTAAGTTGAATGTGCGGAGAGTCGATAGCCCTGAATTGGGGCGCGCCCTTGACGAGATCGTTAACACAATCAACCAATTAATAGATGAGGTTAATAGTGTCGTCACGGAAAATAGAAGCGGGACAAGGGGTGATGCCGGAGCGATACGTGTTGTGGATAATAAAGCTGATGGACGAATTTACATCGAGGGCCGTACCAAGAAAGGTTGGTATGGGGCTGAACTTTTGGAAATGGAACAATGACAGTTATAAAAAAGAAATCTCAGCGTGCTGTTGGTATTAGCAAGTCGCGAACTCCTGGCGGTACGTTACGTGGTCGAATAGACACAACTGATGATGTTTTGGAGCAAATGAAGTTGCGCGATTTAGATATTACCCTGGATCAGTTAAAAGAGGGAAAGTATCGTAAGTTTCTGTATGATCCAGCAGCTAAATTAAGGGCCAATCATTTCGAGGGTGGAAGAGCTACAATAGGTGATGGTACTAACTACTTGGAAATAGAGGATGACGGTACTATCCATATGATCGGGGATGCGACTGTATGGGATGATTTTGTTGTAGAACTCAGTACTGCCAAAGTGCCTCCCGCTAATGCCCCTAATTGGGCACAGGTGACAGATGACGGTTCTGGTTCTACCGGGGTATTTGCCTGGCATTTTGCTAATGGTGAGTATCTAAGTTTTCATATCCAGATGCCGCATTCATGGAAAGAAGGATCGAGAATCTACCCACATATCCATTTTGAGTGCACCA
>Ga0233410_10000179_pt1 | contig 22440 bp, 46 predicted proteins | sample Na_anoxic_1_MG_FD_179869 | JGI IMG/M metagenome (GOLD analysis project Ga0233410, IMG submission 179869) | Seawater microbial communities from Saanich Inlet, British Columbia, Canada - Na_anoxic_1_MG | ecosystem: Environmental > Aquatic > Marine > Inlet | place: Canada: British Columbia...
ATTGTCAATATGTATAACAGTCAGACAAAGCACATCTACCTCAAGAAGAGAGCTGTCGGAATAGAGACTAAAGTTGAATACTTCACTGGAGGTACGTTCCTAATTACTGGAAGTGGTTGTGAAGTAGCTACAAAGTTAATGCCTTTACTTAAGGATGCTTGTAGAGTAGTAAAATACGTGGCTATGAAAGATAAGTACACTAATGATGTGCTTCAGGTTATGGAGTACTGATTATGAAAGAAAGAAAAGCAAGAGAAAACTATGATAATGAGTATGAGTGGAGGCGAGACACTTTACATAGAGAAATTTATGACATGGATGATATTGAAGGGCAATATCCTAATATAGTGAGCTTCTTTGTTAAATCAGGTAGGACACCAGTTAGTGGTAAGATTGCACAAGTTAAGCCAACCGAATATAAAGCTACTATGAATATAATGGATGCCTTTAAAGCTGTAGAAGAGTTAATGACAACAAAGAAACTTACTAAAGGTAGAAGAAATACTTTAAAAGCTTCAATGAAAGAGTTAACGCAGTGGGAAAGTTATGATTTAATCGCACTTCTTTCATACTTACGCGAGGAGTATCAGGTTTTTGGTAATAGAGGTGAGGTTACTTTATCGTGGAAAGAATTCTTCTACTTAAAGAACGGTACGATGAAACAAAATAAAAAGAAATAAAATGTTGACGTAGTGTGTAGAGGGTGCAATAATACGCACAACTTAAATGAAGAGGAGATATAGTATGTATGAAGGTAAAGAGGATGTACGTGTCAACGATGTAGATGAAATCGAGAAATTAGCTAGGTTTTATGAAAAGTGCTTTGGAGGTAACTTACCGTGGAATGTTATGGAGGTTGAGTACCCTTTCGTAGCTTATTGTGGGACATCTGATTACCTTACCCCTAATCGATGGTGGTGGGGTAGTATAAACTGCCTAACAGGAGGTGAACTTTCAGTTGAAGAGTTTATGGTTAAGTACGATCCTTCTTATGGAGGAGGCACTTCTACTGTTGAAAAGGAAACTAAGGAAGAAAATAAAGAAAAGGGTTGGACAGCATCGCACTATGATGTAAACTACACCCTCTCTAAAAAAGAGATTGAACAAGGTTTTGTACGCTTAGACACATATAAAGTTAATAAAGCTTGGGGTTTGAATTCTGTTGATGCTACAGGGGCAGCTTTTCACTGCCTCAAGACCTTAAATCGCATTCCTCGACAGAAGAATCCTCTTGAACGGGAATTACGTGCATTGGTAGGACAGATTAAATGCTGGTCTAATGAAGAAGAGATTGACTTGTCAGATATCTTAAAATAAACATTTGACAAACTTAAATAAGGGGTGTAATATTCGTTTCAGTAGAAGCAACACCTCACAAATTAAACATTAAGGAGAAGATTATGTCTGAACACTACAAAGAAGATTTAACGAAAGAAGAGTATGAAGAACAATACAACGCTGCGGAAGCCCTTGTGTTTGGTGATAAGGTGAAAGGTAAAGTATATGCGGTGTTGCCTTCACTAGAAGGTATTGCCGAAGTTGGTGTAGGTAAGGACGAACAACATGCTAGAGAGGACTTTTTGGAAAAGTTAGGAATGCTCATACAAGAATTGGACACTAAACGTGTTAAGGTTCAATATGAGCAAGTGCTGCTGGACTATACTAATGTAGGAGAAGTGTAATGCTTATGGAAAATCTAAAATGGTGTAACAAAGATGTAATTACAGCACAAAAATTAATTGCAGACGAACTTTTAGGTAAACTTAATGCTATAGACCCCTATGTTATTCTGGCAGGAGGTGGCCCAAGAAACTGGTTCTTTGGTAACCCAGCAAATGATTTAGACTTCTATCTTCACACTAAAGATGAAACAATGTCAGCAGTTGATGCTAGATTTAAAGCTCTCGGCTTAGAGGTGTCTCCTATGTTTACGGATGACGCAGAATGTCAGTACAATTGCATGAAACACCTGCATCGTATATATGAAGGAGAGTATAAGGGTATGGTATTTCAAGTTATGTTTATGACAGAAGCTACATTCACAAGTGTTATCCCCCCACTTCGGGACCAGTGTTTGCAAGGCTTGGTATAAGGGCGATAAAATTGAAACAACACTGGAGTTTCTGCTTTCACATTATACAAAGACTATCTTTAAGAAAGAAGACTACACAGCCAAGGTATTGCACGTTGACAAAATGATGAAGTATTACCCTGAGTATAAAGTGTTAGATTATGATAAGATTGAGTTGAAACTTGAGCTATTTTGTAGACGTCAAAATATTTACCCAACAGACAGTAATGCAAAAGCTCGGCTTAATAAATTGATGAACACCGGTAATATTAAGATTAAATAACCCTTGCAAAGCATAACCAATTACAGTAGTATACTCAAATAATAAATAGATAGGAGAGTAAATATGAAAACATTTAAAATAATCTTTCACAATAAACCAGATGAATTCGTTGAAGGCTTTAAGATTTACACAGAAGATGACCGATACCTTATTGCAGATGAGGATAATGTGATTATCTCACAGTTTGCAAAAGTGGAAGTTAAATGTATTAGTAAAGATAGTTCTTGCAAAGCATAAAAGATTAATTTAGAATACAGACAAATAATAATAATACAGGAGATACAATATGAACCAACCACAACATCAAACAAAATTCAGTGCAGGCGCAGATTTAACATGCTCAGAGACAGTTACAATTGCGCCGAACACGACAGTATTGGTTAAGACAGGCTACTATATCGAACATCGTTTAGAGGGTTTAGTGTATATGTTATTTGCTCGGTCAAGTATCGCATATAAGAAAGGTTTGTTGCTCATGAATGGTGTGGGTGTAATTGACTCAGATTATACTAACGAAGTATTAGTGATGTATCGAAATGTTACAAATGAAGATGTTACATTAGATGAAGGTGAACGTATTGCACAGATTGTACCTATGAACTATGTGCTTGGAGAGTACCCTGTAAAAGATGCAGAGCGTAAAGGTGGATTTGGTAGTAGTGGTACACATTAGGAGAAACGATTATGACAGACGCACAAGAGATTGAAATGGCAAGCTTAGAACTTAATGATTTTCTATTTAAAATACAACAGGAGAAACAAATGAAACAAGTTAAATTTAAAGAATTACAGAAAGGTATGGAAATTGTAGTTAAAGGTGGTATTTACGGAGGAGCTATCTACGAAGTGTTTGAAGTGGAACAGGGGTTTTGTGTGATTCAAGCTGCTGATGGAGATTTATTGGCTTTACCTGAAGTGATGATTGCTACGGGAGATGTGGGTGTTTATAGTGTGGTGCAGCAAGAAGAAGAAACACCTTACATTAAAACAAAATACGGATTTACTTGTCATGAAGATGATGAAGAAGGTATTAACTCTTATTTAGAAGGGCTAGTTAATCGCACTAAAGTTAGCCTTGAGTCTTTAGGGTTGTTTGATACTACACCTAAAGAAAACCCTTTAGAATCAGCACTTCGCTCTATGGGACTACCACCTACGTTTGCGCCACCTTATGGTAAGGTAGTTGTAGGGTTGGGACAAGATGCAACACCTGATACACTATCTGATGAAGAAGATGTGAGTATACCCTTTACACCAGAGGAGCTTCACACTATTAATGCTATTATGGGGCAAGTGAGGGGTGATACTATTACAGATGATGTGTTAGATAAGATTGAACCATTTATTGACCGAGAATATGTTGAAGAGTTGTTTGAGACAGTGTATATTCAACAAGAGGAGATTCCTGAGCAAAGTTTTATTATGCCAAGAGTCCCATTGAGTATGTATGATAATGGCTTAGTGTTGAAGATTAAAGATTAGTTGAAATAAAGAATTGACATAGTGTAAGAGATGGTGTAATATTCGTTTCGTTAGAAGCATCATCTCAAATAACAAGAAGGAGAGGAGATGCCGACATTTAAGATTATAAAGAAAAATAAAATGGAAGATGTTATCACAGGGAAAGAGTTGAAACTTGAGAAGAACTATTATGTGATTGAAGATGATGCAGGGGATGTTCTATATAGTGTGGAGAAGAGTTTCTGTAAGTGTATAATTCCAGTTAGTTTGTAAAGGAGATTAGTATGAAGTTTGAATTTGAAGAAGAGGTATGTATTGCATCCGATGGCCTAATAAATGGGATTTTTGAAGGCGATATCATGCCTTCGGATATTTTAGTAGACTCTCAACAAATTAAGTTGTTAGAGGAGGCAATCTCCTTGGTTGAAAGTTTTGCAGAGCAACTAGAAGATTCAGGTATAGTTGAAGAGTATTAAAACAATACAATTATAATAAATTTTAGAAGGATCAATAATATGGAATGTAAACCAAAAGAGATTCGTTTTCGATTAGAACAAAAACGTTATGTGGATATTGTAATGTCTGAGGAAACAGGTTATGATATGCCACAGACAGTACAGGAGATTTTAGACTTTGATACACGCTTGAATAATCATCCTTTGGAGTTTGTAGATTTACGTGAACAAGAATGGATGAATTCTGAAATTATAATCAGTGACTTAGAATTTGTAGCAGAATAATAAATAGTAAAAACAATACAATTATAATAATTAACGGAGAAATATAATATGACAGAACAAAACACAAATGTAGAAAACACAGTAGAAACAAACGAAATTGAAGCAACAGAAGTATTACAAGCGATTAGTCAAGTAAATGGTTTTGTTACATATAAATTCCCCTCACAGGAAGTTGCAGACAGTGTAAAAGCCTCTCTTACAGAAGATGTACTACTCAAACATGTATTCAAATTGTGTGGTACGTTTGATGCAGTTAAGAAGGGTTTTGTTGCCTTTCAAGGCGAAGGAGATAATATGCTATTACAAGGTGCATCTTCAACAATGTTCCAAGTTATGACACAGAAGAAAGTACCACACCCTGCCTTAGTTAAGAAAAACTGTAAAATTGCAGAAGCTAAGTACAAAGTGGATAATGCTATTGAGAAATTAGATTCTGACACAAAGAAAATTATTAAGATGGAAGTGGTGGAAGCTCTTATTCCTACAACTACAGCAAATGAACCCGAGAGTGTGTTACTATGGCTAACAGGTGATATGTTAATTGTTGGTACATCTACATATAAGAAAGCAGAAGACTATATTGATATGGTGCGCTTTGCTGTAGACACTTGCCCTGTGCAGTCACTTGAGTTTGAAACCGAGGTACAAGATACACTTACCAAGCTCCTTTCAACGCAATATTGTGAAAATATTGTTATGATGGATTTAGTTCACTTAGAACACCCTACTGAGAAAGGGATTGTAAAATTTGAGAAGGCTTCTCTTTACGATATTGAGTGTAAGAAACATCTTCAAGAAGATTGTGTAGTAAATAAAATTCAACTCTCAAACGAAGAACGTTGTACCTTTACTCTCAATAAAGATTTCGAGTGTAGTGGTGTTAAGATTGCAAAGGATGTTCTTTCAGGTACAAAAGATTTAGGGGCTTTGATTATCACCGTGGATGAGATTAATGGTACTGTTAAAGAATTGGTAGAAGTATTTGGAGGAGAAGTAAATGAAGAAGCTTAATGTATTATTAACAGCAGGTGTGTTTGGCTCTGTATTAGGTGGAATGGTCTTAGGTTACAGTTTAAAAACACCTACAGCGTTCAAGGATGGAAACATCACTCTAAACAAGGGTAGTTTAGTGTCTGTGTATGATGGAGATTCGTTTAAAGTTGATCTAGACAACCTACCCACTGTATTCGGAGAAAAGATTGGAGTGCGTGTCGGAGGGATTGATACTCCTGAAATGCGTGGGAAGTGTCCTTATGAAAAAGTATTAGCTAATAAAGCTAAACACTTCACAGAGGAGAAGCTTCGCAATGCAGATGTTATTGAGTTACGGAATATTAGTCGTGGGAAGTATTTCCGAATCGTAGCTGATGTTTACACTGATGGTGAAAGCTTGACTGACGGGATTGTAGAAGAAGGATTGGGCTACCGTTATTATGGTGGAACTAAGATTCCTTGGTGCAAACCTGATAATAAAAGCTTAAATGAGTTGTTGACAAAGTAAGGAGCGGTTATGTTCGGAAGTATAATTGATAGTATATCAAACACAGTAGATGATTTTGTGGAGAATCCTGTAGGTTATGTAGTTGAAACTGTTACACAACCTTTAGTAGATGCTGTAGATGTTTTAGATGGATTGTCTGAAGGTGAACTAAGGGAGCGCGCAGTATTACGTTTAGGTGTAGATGCTGTTGCAGGAATGGCATTAAGTGAAGTTGTTGAAGTTTTGTTGGATTAAAACGTTGACAAAGAGTTAAATTAGCGTAATATATGTAATCAAGAGGTGAGGGAACGGTTATTGCCTCTTGAGAGTTTAAAAATTAAATAGGAGAAATAAATATGCAAGATGTAATGAATAAAGTAGATGTTATGGGTAAAGTGAAAGGTTTTGGTATTACTGGTGCAGTTGTTTTAGGTCTAGGTATTACAGGTTTATCAAGCTTCACAACAGTAGATTCAGGAGAGACAGTACGTATCCAAAACACCATGTCAGGTACGTACGAATGGCACATGACAGAAGGTATGAAGTTTAAAGTACCTTTCTTTTCTAAGGTAGACACCTATAACTCGGTCTCTACTATCGCAGTTACAGATGATCAACAACTTATTGACACTGCTTCTGCAACTCGTCAGCCACTCTCTGTCACGTTTACAGATAATTATGGTGGTATTATGGAAGCCTCGTGGCGTGTACGTTTATCAACAGACCCTGCACGTCTTGAGATGATGCATCAAGAGGTTAAGACGCAAGAAAACCTAGAAGGTAATACTTTTATTACTTTTGCAAAAGATATGCTAAACCTTACAACAGACCAATTCTTAGCACAAGATTTCATGCAAGGTGGTAAAGGTGCTTTCAAACAACGTTTACAAGATCAAGCAGACTATGGTATGCTGCAAACTAAACGAGAGAAGGTGGAAATCGTAGGGCAAGTTGCAGACCAAGGATTAGATGGTAATCGTAAAGAGAATTCAACCTCCAAACAATTTGTTTATAAAGTTGTTATTCAGACTGACAAAGAAGGTAAGCCTTTACGCCGCCCTCATTCCTTATCTAAGTATGGAATTCAAGTTTCCCAAGTAGACTTAGGTGAATTTGTTCCAGCTGGTGATTTACGTGATTATGTTAATACTATTAAACGCCGTGAAAAGGAACGTGCAGATTTGATTGCTGGTCAACGTAAAGAACGTGAAGAGGCAGTTAGTGCACAATTACGTGGTGAGACTAAACGTATCACAGCTAAGAACAAAGCTCTAATGGCTAAAGACCAAGAAGTTATTGCAGGAAATAAGCAAGTAGAGTTAGCTACCATTAAGGCTAAACGTGAAATCGTAGAGCGTGAGAAGCTGGCAACTTTAGCAAAGATCGATAAGCAGAAAGAATTGGATATCTCTAAAGCAAACGAAGGGATCATGAAGGCCAACGCAACTGCAGCTAAGTATGAAGCACAAGCTATCAAGGAAGTGGGTTTTGCAGAAGCAGCAGTTAAGAAAGCAGATTATGCAGCGATTGATAAGAACATCCTAATCTCTAATAATAACCGTGATATTGCACTTGCGATGTACAACTCAAACATGACCGTTAACATGCCTAAATATGTTAACATCGGTGGTGCGGCGGCAAACCAAACCTCAGTTGAGCAAATGAGTACGCTTAAGATGATGGAGCAGTTGCAAGGTAATACTGGCAAGAAGTAGTAAATAGGCGTTGACAACAGGATTGAGGTGTTATACACTTGCACCTCAATCAAACCAAAGGAGAAAATGTATGTTTAAAGAATATATCAAAACAATGGGTTACGTGGTGTTGACTATCCTTATTTTATCGGCTGTAGGTGGAGTATTAAACTTTGTAGGTGTTTTTGGGGAACGTGTACTGATAAAACAGTCTTTCCAATACAAAGAGGGGATGGCACAACAAGCAGCTATATGGGAAGCGCAGATGGTTGAGTTAGATAATCAACTTATTCAAGCAACATCTCAAGAAGAGCAAGAGAAACTTAACGGACAGAAACGTTATATAAAAGCACGTTTACGTGCTGCTACAATCAATCAATAAGATAGGGAGAAATATTATGAAGAAAACACTAATCGTAGGTATTACAGCCTTACTAATGGCAACAAACGTGTTTGCTTGGGGTAGTAAATCTGAGAACGCTAAGGTAGCTATCCAAGTAGCTAAACAACAATCCCAGTATCAAAAAGTACAACCGCTGCCTTGGTTTGATTGGAGCTTAGAACGAGATATGTTAATACAGTTATATCGAATCCGTAACTTTAGAGCAGCAACGCATACAGTGTGGCGGGGAGACACCTCCATCGTAGAAGGAGATTGTGCAAGCATCGGTTATGGTATGCCTTATGACACAAGTTTAAGTAATCCATTTACTTCTACAAACGAAGACCAAGATGGTTATGAAAAATCAGGGGCTTTAACTTCCGTAGGACAGGCAGAACCTAATGGTGTTTTTGCTTCAACAAACACCGCTGCTACATGGGTTATGTGTGTAGATGAGACAGGCAATGTAGAGCCAATTTACGTAGAGGCTAAGGTGACAGGCTATCCTTATAATGTCCACGTAGACTACGATACAAACCGTGTTACTAAAGCAGGGAAGTCTTCTGTAACTATCAAAGTTAAACGGTAAATAGTATTTAATACTAAGGGCTTGCTCTTGTGAGCCTTCTTTATTAAGCGTTATTAATACAAAGGGTAATGACAATGAAACTTAAAAACATCTTAATATTAACAGCAATAGCTTTATCAGGTTGTAACAAACACGCCACTCTTGAAGTTGGTTACGAAACAGAACAAGAAGCAGCGGTTGCTTTCCTGAAAGATAACAGAGGGGTGTTAAAGAGCTTGACTCCTTCACAGGAAATGTTAGGATGGGTACTTGAACATGATAGTTTATATTACAACACAACACCTTTTGTGGGTGGGCTGTCTAATCAGATTAGTACGGAAGATATAGGGAGACCAAGCGGTTATAAAGTGGTAGGTAATATCCATACACATCCTGTACCACCTAAAGGTATGCACTGTGACTTCTTTAGCAGAGAGGATTTAAAAGCAAGCAAGAAGTGGAACATGTATTTATTATCGCAAGAGAACTGTAATGTCAGGTTTGCGAGTAATACACACTTTAGAAGTGGTACGTTGTTAGGTAGAATTGAAGATTGTAAATGATTTATTGAGAAGAAGAAGAAGAAGGGATAATATGCAAAAACAAGAACGATTAGATGAGTTGATGGTAGACTATGAGAAGAAGAATACACTTTTGCAGGTTGTACATAAACCTTATTATAAGACAGGGGTGAGTCGGAAGGTGGTGCAAGAGAGAATGGTGAAGTATAAACAATTGGTGAAGGATGTTGATGATTTGGGTGATATGATTGAGGAGGTGTTTTATGGGGAGTGATTATGACTATTAAATTAGATACTTGGTATGAGATTGAAGATGAGTGTATAACACATAAGATGTATCATTGCTTTGATGAGTATTGTGAAGAGGGTTTGTGTACATCATCTATTAAAGTTAAGTTTAAAGATGGAACAGAAAGTGGTTGGTATCATCCTCCAAAAGATACAGTTGATGCTCAGACTAAACATGAGGGGTTGTTTGATTTATTTAAAGAAGGAGAGGAAGTATGTTAGCGAAAGATTTAGCAAAAGTGTTATTAGCTCACCCAGAAGCGGAAGTTATTGTTAAGAAAACAGATTGTGATAAGTGGGGTGCACCCTCTGACACATACTATTCGACAGAAGCTTGTGATGCCAACGTTGACATTCCAAAAGTGTATGCAGAGGATTTAATGAACCGTCCTGATGAAGCTATGGTTATTGATTTAGGTTGGTGTATTGGCAAGATTGACTATTAAAAGTCCTTTATAACTTTTAGTTATATCTTATATCAAAACAATATTTAGAGTGTAGCCAGTTTCGTGGGATAATAGTTTATTGGAGGTGACGGTATGAGTAGAAAAGAAGTGGTTATTGAAATCGGTGAGTTCTGTAATAAGATTGTCACCGATGATAGTGGGACGAAGCTGCACTTTGATAAGTGTTTATTAGATGATGTGATTGAAATGTTGGAGGGGTTGAGGGATGAGTGATATAAAAGGAGATGTTGGTATTATTTATAAAGGTGCTAAAAGGGTTCTTGAGCAAAAAGTGTTCGGAAGATACACAGTTATAAAAGCTTTAGGTGGGCGTTATGTTGAATGTAAATGTTCTTGTGGTAATGTTAAGAAGGTTAGAGCTGACTCCCTTGAAAATGGAGATTCCACCTCTTGTGGTTGTTATGCTGTAGAGCAACTAAAATTGAAACGTAAATCTTCAAAAATGTTAGGTAATGTATCTGACCACCAGCTATACTCTGTGTTATTAGGTATGCACAGTCGGTGCTACAATGAAGGCAAAGGGGATTTTAAGCATTATGGTGGTAAAGGTGTTTTAGTATGTGAACGCTGGCACAAAGATACAATGTGGTATTTTGACAACTTCCTTGCCGATATGGAAGAAGGTTACCGTAAGGGTTTAGAGATAGAACGATTAGATAAAGACGGGAATTACTGTCCAGATAACTGTACATGGCTTAACCGTAGATCTCAAGTCAACAACACCTCTCAGAATAGAAAGTTAAGAGGGTTTGGCATAGAGTTGAATGTAGCTGAGTGGGGTTCCTTACTGGAAATGAGTAGTAAGCTTATTGATGACAGGATTAATCATTGTGGGTGGGAGGCAGAGATGGAAAGTTTATTAAAAGTACAATTCAGGGATAAGAAACATCACCTCCTCTATAAAGGAAAAGAACACACTGCAAAAGAGGTATTTGCTTTAGAAGGGTATACTGATGGGCAACGTAATAATAGGTGCACTAAGTATGGTGGCATGGTGGAAGCCTTGAGAGCAGAAGGTGTGGAATTTACAGTTATAAAAGAAAGAGGCAAAGATTACTTGACTTTTGAGGAAGGTTTAGCTAAACTGCGTACTAAAGTGAAGGATGATTATGAGATCCATTTGTTATATAAGATAGAGATTCAATTAAAGGGAGATAAAGATGCCTAATAGGTTTTCAACGAATAAGTTTGGTACTGATACAAAACAAGTACCTAAAGAAACTTCAGATAAACGTTTCAAGTTGTGTTATGTTGATAGTGACACTTTCCTCTTCCGTAATGCGAAGTTAATGCAGGAAGATTATATAGAAGTTCGTCATATTAAATCAGGACGTTCTATGGAGTTTAGAAATAAAACCTCTTTCGGGATTCGTTCAGGTAATATTATAGAACTTACTGAGGAAGATATTACAACAAATAAACGTGAGATAACTAAAGACCTAATGGGTAAGAAGGTTAAAGAACCTTACAAGTGGTTGGCTTGGAAAAACCACGACCAAGTAAGTAAAGACTTAGTTAAATTCACCTTACAGGATTTTGAATTATTTGATCGGGCAAGATTGAATCGAGAGTTTAGTGATATAGAACAGGCACTTTCTACAGCAGAGATGATCTTTGCAAGTAATGTTAAAGGCGTAAAAACTAACATGGATTCAGAAGACTATGTACTCTGCATATCCTCTGGGAACGGTAATTACAGGGATACTGAGTCTAAGACGATAGGTTATAAATCCAAACGAGGTGATAAGCCTATTTATTACTCAGAGCTAAAAGCGCGTATAGCCGATACATATAAGAATAAAATCTGGTGGACTGAAGTAAATGAAGCGGAAGATTTTTTACAGCATATTGCCAAACAACAGGAAACCTTATATGGGAATAATCGTTCAAAATGGGACTGCTGCGGGGCTTGGCTAGATAAGGATTGTAATCAAATATATTTATCGCACAAGAACTTCGACAAGTATGATGAAGGTTGGATAGAATATGATAAACACTATTGTGAATTGACACTTGCAAGTCAAACTATCAGCGGAGATCCTACGGACACGATAGAGGGTTTACCTACCCTTACTGAAAGAGTAACTAAGCATTTTGGGCTACGTAAAGCTAAGGGTGTTAGTAAAGCAACGGCAGAGAAACTTCTAACAACATCAGATACAAAACAAGAGATGTGGAAGAGAGTTATATTTTGCTACCAAGAATATTATGGTTTTAATAAAACCTATAATTTCAAAGACGTGCATGGAGAAAACCAAGAGTGGTGTTGGCTAGATTACATGCAGCAGTGTTACGTTTTAGTTAAAATGCAAGAGTATCAAGGACAAATACCAAGTGTACGGGAATACTTAGATTTAATTGGAGTCGATTACCGTAATGAGGTCAAGTATGGCGCTGTTGAGGTGGATGTTGATAATTTAGTTAAGAGTTTAGGGGTATGTAAAGCCACATTAGCTGAACTAAAATCAGAGTTTAAATCTTATAAGAGCTTGGCTAAACCAAAACTAGTCAGTAAATTAGATGATTTGAAGAAGCTTACTGAAAATCTTGAAGGTAATCTTACATTATTGGAGGCTTGATAGTCCAGTATTAGTCACTCGCCTACAAGACACCGTAGAAAAGTTGAAGACTCTTGAACAAAGTTTAGATAAATTCTTTGACAAAGAACCTAAATTAGAGCATAATACCTCTACAACAGAATAAGGGTTACAATTTCACAAAGATGTGGTACTTTAAGGAGAAACATTATGGATTTAACAAATACAACCTTCACAGACTTAACAAACCTACTAGCTGTAAATAATACGACTTACAAAGCAACCAGCTTTATAAAACATGACCCCGTATTAAGAGGTGGCGCTGTGGGAGGTTTCGACATATTTAAATTTGGTAAACAACTTACATCCGAAGAACTCAGTACAAAAGCAGAAGCATACCTAGCTGAACAGCTAGAGAAGAAAGGTCTTAAACTTGACGAAGTATTCTTTATGCCAGCTGACACAGTGGATTTAGCTAACACAGTAGGTAAGCCTGTTTACGTCTTTGAGGTAAAGGCTGGAGAAGATTACCATTATGAGTTTGAAACACGATTTAACTCTTTGAATGTGACTGGTGTGGAAGGTTTGGTGGTTGTCGGAGGCCAATAAGGATACATTTTCACAAGGATGTGATACTTTAAGGAGGAATAAGATGACACCTGATAAGGTAGCGTTAATAAATATAGATGATTTTGGAGTAGAAGTATTTGGACAACAATGGCATGAGGTCTGCAGTGCTAGAGGTGACCTTTATAGAATTACGCTTTCCCTTATCACAAACTCAAACAATATAGCTATAGAACTTAACAAACTTATTGAGTCTAAGGAGAAACAATCATGAAAGAATTCGATCTATACAAAACACTATGCTTGGCAACAGTAGTCGCAGTAACACTTGCATTGTTGTTCCAATTAGATTATAGTGGTGTGAGTAGTGTTGGTGCAATGTGGCAAGATTTTCTAACTTGGACAGCCACACCGTTTGAATGGAATCAATGGCGTTATTTAGTGTTGTTGGTTGCAATTGTTGTTTATGGGAAATAAGGAGAACAAATGTTGGACTTAGGTATAGATCAGTCGTTATCAAAATGTGCTTTTACTTTACTCAAAGATGGGCAGCCTATCACACACTGCCTCAGTAAGACAGGAAAGCACACTGTTAAGAATAAAAAGAAAGATACTACTTACTATGATGGATTGGAGAAACAGATTCACCACATCTGCATGGATTTGTGTAAAATGGTCAAGTCTCACGAACCCGACACTATAACCTTTGAAGCTTTAAGCTTTGGTTCAAGCGGTAATGCATCGCGTGACCTAAGTGGGCTATTTTCAGCAATGCGTGAAACACTTGTTGTCAATTTCCCTGATATACCTGTATATGAGGTTGCACCAACATCTTTAAAATCTTATGCACGAGACTTCTTGAAACCTGAACGACAGTTTGAGGGAGTATTAAAAACTGGGAAGCCTAAGAAGGTGAAAATGGAGAAGAAGATGGTTGTAGAAGCTGTTCGTGGACTTTACGGACAAGACTACCTTAAAGGTTACAACTACTCTTCTGGCTTAGATGATTTAGCTGACAGCACGTTCCTTGCACATAAAACATGGAGCACATATGCTAAAAAAGAGAGCTAAACCAAAACGTGCCCGTAAGAAACGCTCTAAACCAATAAAACTTAACCCTTTATTCTGGTTGCGGCACTCGGATGAAATTCAAGCGCATAGGGAAATGCTTGAGAAGGCTCAGAAAGGTAAGTGTGCTATCACCAAATCTAAGCTTGTTGACCCTGCACTAGATCATAGTCACGATACAGCTAATGTGAGGTGTGTTTTAAACTCGCAGGTTAACATGTTAGAAGGTAGGTACAAAAGTTTATTCAAGAAAGCTGGTATTGAGCGTAAGTTTGATATATCATTCCCTGACTTCTTGATTGGAATGGGTAAGTATCTAAGTAAAGACTATTCTGACAACTTACTACACTTCGCTTTTATGAGTGATTTCCGAAAGAAAGTAAAACGTTGGAAAAAAGATAAATTGTTGTTGCAACTTAAGAAAGACTTTGCTATTATACTGCCACCAAGTACTCTGCAAGAAGATTTAGTGCAAGAGTATGTTCAAGCTTGGGTAGATGAGATTGAAAGTAAGTTAAAATACTTGAAATAAGCACTTGCACAATATAACAAAGTGTTTTATAATCACTTCAACAAATAAGCATTACAATAAAATAAACAAAAATAAAGTGTTGCAATAAACATTAAGGGGGTGTAATATGATTGTGTAAAACGTAATACCAGTAACGCACTAATAACAGGAGTAGCGATAAGCTGCTTCCTAGTTAATTAGCTTGTTAGATAACCTTTTAACCGAGGATAATAATTTTAGCAAGTTAGTTTTAAATTTAAATTAAAAGCTTCTCTTAGACAAATATATATGCAAAAGAGAAGCTAATTATAGAAGGATTGATATTATGGAACATTTACTTTACTTACAAAAAGTTTTACCGCAACAACTTGGTTTATTGATTAGTAGCCTCAAAGACGCTGATACTAACACTAAAAATTTAGTAGAAGAAAAGGTAGCGTCTTTACTAAAAGAAGAAGAGCTTCTTGAACTTATCTGCAGCCTCCGTAACGAAGATGACGGTACTCTCTAGAGTTTGCTAACACTTTGTTAAGAGCTTCTTCTGCCTCAAGATATAAGGATTTATCTACTGGTTTTGGAAGGTCTTCTATCTCTACTATACGATCCATTAATTTTGTATTCTCGGTGAGTAGTTGATTTATTGTAATCTCTGTAGACATAAGTAATTTCCTTTAAAATGTGAGTGAATTAGGAAAACATCATAACCTTTTGAGATGTACTTTACAAAGAGATTATGTAGGTTCCCTTGTGGGAGTGTCCTTAGCAGGACGTTAATATAGTTGCACAAACTACTTGGAAGATTAGCTTGTTAGACAACCTTTTAACCAAACTAAAGCGTCTAACAAAGTTAATCTTAAATTTAAAGCTTCTCTTTAGGCAAATATAAAATGCAAAAGAGAAGCGATTTTAGAAGGATTAATATCATGGACTCAGCAACAAAAGCCGATAAATTACTAACCCTACATAAACAAAGCGTGGAGTCAATAACGACTGTAGCTACAGTCGTTATAAAATGTGTAACTGCGGTTGTTCTTTGTATATTAGTTATTGATCTATTGTCTAGGTTTGGACTTATCGTATAAAGCTTCCACAACCTTCGTGACACAGGTTTGCATATTCTCTTTATTTAACAATGTCATTAAATATGCAAAAGGTTTTAATTTTTCGTAAGACAATGTTGAGGTTTTGTAGCCTATGTATACAGTCATAGCTGCGTGATGTACACAGAGTATAATAAGTGCCAAAAGAAAAGTGGCACAAGTAATTAATAGAGCAGTAAGTTCGATTTCAGACATAAGTGTATCTCCTTATAAGGATTATAAAATTACTTATGAGGGGAGAGTTTAAGGCAAGGAGCTACACCATAAGATAGGTTGGACTATCTCTTGATATCTATTCTTACTTGTCAATCACCTCCAACATAAGATCGTTGGTTTTAATATTCATACTTTTATTCCTAGTATGTGAGTTAGTAAGGAGTTCTCCGTGATTTAATACAGCGCGAGACAAACCTTTTAAAAACAGAAACACCACTAATTAAAGTGGTTGTTCATAGGTGCATTATGTACAATTACGAAAGTAGTGTCAACTACATTTTGCAGATAATTTAAATATAATCAAAAAGAGGTAAATAATAATGTCAGTATTAATCAAATGGGATGAAGAAAAAATTGAGAGTTTTGTAAAAGCTACCTACAAACAAGGTATGTCGGCTGAGGAATTTGCAAAACTCTTTTCTAAGGAAGATTTTGACAAGTATCGTATCATAACTACTTATTAAACATCTTTTGCATCGCTGCTATAGAGTCTCTAGTCACATCTGCGGCTGTGTTTTCAAAGTGAAACTCTTCTCCACAGTCACAGTTAATTGTTTCTGTTTGCGTCATAGGAACTGTATGAACTTTACCACAGGTACATTTAACATCTTGGGTAATTTTATCAAAAGCTTTCTGTATATCATCGGCCATAAGTAATTTCCTTTAAAGGTAAGTGAATTAGAAAACAATCATAACCTTTTGATTTGGGATTTACAAAGTATTCATCGTAAATGATGGTGTGTTTAGAAGAGAAGGGGAAGTGTTTCCAAGGAAGTGTCTCTAAAGAGACGTTAATAAATTGTGCAAACTAATTGCACAGATGTGAAGTTGGTTGTTTAACGCACTAATAACAGGAGCAAAGGTTGCGCAGCAACATTAACGCTTCCAGTTGATTAGCTTGTTAGACAACCTTTTAACCGAGGCTGACAGTTTTAGCAAGTTAGTTTTAAATTTAAATTAAAAGCTTCCCTTTAGACAAATATGAAATGCAAAAGAGAAGCTATTATAGAAGGATTAATATTATGAGTGAGCAACTTTACCTTGACCCAGTTAACGGTACTAACTATTCCAAAGAACAGTATTTAGAGATGCTGGATAATAATGAGTACCCAGCAATACAGGAACGAGCTAATCTGATGATAGAGGTCAGCAAAGATAACCTTATTGCTTTTTACTTTGACGTTCTTGGAGAATCTGTTCAATATCTGGGATTAGATAAGTATTCTGAGGTGCTTCAGAAGAGCTTTTCCAAGACATTTCAAAATACTTAAGTGTCTTTGGTATAGGCGAAACTTTATCCACTGTGCTGAGCAACTTTTCATACATTTCAAAAACACCCTTAGAGTAATCACTGTAGTGTTCCATATAACCACAGATTAAACGACCTTTATTTGTTATTACATGATGTGCATCTTTACAAGTTAGTAGTTCGTCTTTGTTAAGAGTTTCATCTTCAAAAGTTTCAAAGATTTTATTGTATAAGGCTTTTGTTGACATAAAGTAAATCTCCTTTAATTAAGAGGTTTCGTCTCTAAAGAGACGTTAATAAATTGCACAAACTAATTGTGCAGATGGAAGTTGGTTGTGTAACGCCGTTGTTCACCTGCGCTTTCTACCTGTCGTCTCTATTAAAAAAGATGCCGATAAATAAGCGTCAGGTGCAACACCTTGTTATACCGTTTTTGTTGTAAGTTGTTGGTTTCAAAGGTAGTAGCGCCAAACTCATCTTGTGAGAAAAAGGCGCATTAAGTTTTATTTATATTTTCAGGTGGTGCTCCCTATTAACGTATAGGAACGTACAAAAATGCCTGATGAACACAGGATAATGTTATTTATACTGCTTTGCAGTTATGTGGTTCCATGCTTTAGCTAGGCGCTCAATACCGCCACAGATTTTAAGAAAGTCTGTTGTGGTCATAGAACCAATAATGTCAATTACAGAATCAAGGTTGAATGCGAGCTGTAGACTTGCTTCTACCGTCATGTGTAAATGTAAACTCATAAAAAATATCTCCTCTACAAGTAATTGACCTCCCTTTTCTGTGGCAATTACATTGGATCGGAGTACCAAGAGGTAGAGATTTTTGGGTTCTCTGCCTTAGAGGTTACACCAGAGAAGGTTAAGTCTCACAACAACAATAGTACATAACATAACGGCGTTAGACAATTATATTAAGTTCAGAAGTAAAGAATATTTTATTAATTAAATTAAAGAGGAAAATAACATGCAAATTTTACATTTCAATGAAAAGATGGATTTCATCTTAGGAGAAGTGGGTTTAGTTGGTAAAGCAGACTTTCAAAAGGAGGTCTTAACTTTTGCTGAAAGTCTGATGAGAGATTTAAAAGTTAAGAGCGCTATAGCTCAAGCTTCTTTTCAAGAGCGTCAATGCGTTGATACATTTGCTCAACAAGTTCGAGCAAGAACACAACAGGCTCTTTCGGACACATGTTCATATCCATCATAGGGTCATCAGACGTACCATGACTACTTACATAACTTTTTGCAAGGAACATCTCTTCTCTAAGCTCCTTTAGTGATAATTTTTTATTCTCTGACATAAATATACTTCCTTAAAACATTAAAGGGTGTGAAATGATAGTAACATAAACTATTTATGAAAGATTTACAAATGGAAAATACACGGATTAGTAGAAGGGTGAATGATTCGTGAGTGGGAAGTTGAGGTGGGTATAACAGCTTTATAACAGGAGCTTTAACCAAGCTAAGTAGCATTGCGCTCAAGCTATAAAGCTTCCTGTTTATATATTTGTTAAATACTTAAATAAACACTTGCACACTACAATAACTTAGCATATACTACCCTCTCACTTAAAGGAGAGACCAAATGTTAAAAAGTTTATGTGTAGCAAGTGTTTTATTAGCAACAAGTTTAAATGTATTTGCAGAGCGTGTGATTTCACCACCACCTTATAAGGATATGCAAGGTAAGAGGTTATCAAGTGTTGAGTGCCTAACAATAAACTCTTATATGGAGGGTAGAGGTGAAAGCGACATGGCAAACATTATGATTATGTCTACAGTGTTGAACAGAGTTAATGATCGGAGGTGGCCCAGTTCAATATGTAGTGTGGTGTTTCAAAGAAACCAGTACAGCTGGACAGGAGATAAATTATCTGATAAGGTTCACGACTCGGTACAGTATATACGTCTCTACAGACTTGCAGAGCATTTTCTTATCAATAAAGATACCTTTTTAAAGTTGAGTGGGAGTGTAAACCATTATCACAGCACGAAAGTGCATCCATATTGGGTAGGTAGTGAGAGAATGGAGTATGTGGGTAGTTTGGATGGACACAGATTTTACTATTGGAAAGATAAACCACAATATCTAAAATAAACTTAAATGTAATTAAAATAAACTTAAATAGGAGAAACATTATGAAGAAAGATAAAACTAAGATTAAGCAACTTACGACTAAAGTGTTAGAGCAAATGTTGAAAGGTGCTACTGGTAAAGTTAAGAATAAGATTGTAGCAGAGTTGATACGTAGAGATGTGGTAGTTAAGTTTTAGGGAGGAGAAGGTGTTATGGAAAAGCAAATGATAATTACTGCACCAAGTTGGATGTTTGAAGAAGGTGACCACTGCACACTGGAGAGGGTAGGTAAAGCAGCTTCTCGTTTCTTAAAAGGCGAGGAAAAGGTGTTAATTTTTTCAGAAGACTTTAGTTACACTGTTAATGATATCGAAGCAGATATTAGTGAAGTTGTAATTACTTATGATAAAGGAGAAGAGTAATGGCTTTATGTGTAGAGAAGAGTTTTGTTGTAAGTAACGATACTACTGGTGAACGTATTATTCTTACACAACTTGAGAATGGTAATTTTAAGATTGAGATTAATAGTGAGACAGGAGAGTTGAAACCAGAGGTTTTTGAGGAGGCTGGTAAGGCAATGCAAGAAATGACTATGTAATGTAATTTAAATTAAAGGAGAGAAAATATATGGCGTTATCGAAAACTCAAGTGCAACAGATTATTAAACTTAAATTAGAAGATGAGATTAACCGTAGTGAGGGGGTTAAAGGGAAGAGTAATTGTGCCATAGCGGAGGAGGTTATTGGCAGCCGTTCATCTGAGTCATCAGTTCGCCGTGTATGGAAAGACTTCAAAAAGAGTGGGAGTTACCGAGGCATAGTTGCTGTTAGTGCAGAAATTGAGGATACTTTTCCAGAATGTGTTATCAATACTAAAAAGGATTCTGTTGTGGAAGATGGTGTAAGTGAAGCTGTTCTTAATGGCTTATGTGACAGTGAGGATTTCAATGTAGCTAACTTAGCTAAGCGTTTACGCGGTGCTCAGCGGAGTAATAACCAATTACGTAAGATTCAACGTGAGTTATTTGATAGCGGAAATGAAGTTCAACCTAAAACTTTAGTGGATATCTTAGAGGAAGTGAGTAATAACATTAATGATGCAGTCCCTGTTGTTATGCGAAAAGTACGTACAGGTGGTAAACACATCACAGCAGAAATACTACTATCAGATATTCAGTATGGAAAATTAATGCATGGATACAATACAGAAGTTGCAGTTGCTCGTGTTAAAGAGTACACTACACGAGTTATCGAGCGTATAGAAGATTACATTAGTAAGGGTTTTGTATTTGATAAGATCATCCTAGCTATAATCGGTGATGTGATAGAGTCAGACAAGAAGCACGATAACAGTGGACGAGCTTGTGATTCTGGTACAGCTGAGCAAATGAAAACAGCTATTGAGAATCTATTTCTTGATATGATAGAACCTTTAGCACTTTTAGGTATTCCTATGGATGTAGTATCTCTTACTGGCAATCACGACCACGATGGACATGGGTTGAATATGTATCTTCCTGGTTCTCAGCATTTATCTTGGCCTTTATACCATTCGTTACGTATGCTTACTGAGGCTAAAGGGTACACTCATGTTACGCATGAAATACCTGATGGATGTTATGCAATTAAAGATATTTACGGAGCAAACACTCTTTATGAGCATGGTGTGAAAGTTTCCGCAAGTGAAGCAGCCATGACCAAACGTGTAACACAACGTGGTGCTCAAATTAAAAAGCATATTGAGTATTTCCGTATGGGAGACAAACATACAATCACAAGGTTTAGTAACGATTCTAAAGTTGTTAATGGAGCTTTCTTTGCAACATGCGATGATGTTGGTGGAGGGGAATACAGTGCTATTTCTGGGTATGCTTCAGAACCAGCTCAGATTACCTTATTCCATACGCCACGCGCAGATAATCGTTCAAGTGTATGTGATAGTTTAGTTGTTCAGTTAGGTCATATAACTAAGGAGGGGTTAGGTGGGAGAATTAAATAAAGATGTAGCGCCACAAAGAGGAGGTTCTCCGTATTCAGGTGATAGCTCAGGTAAGCTCACTTATGTCTCCTGTGAAGGTACTGCCAAGGGCAGGAGAATATGCAAGGTGATATGTACCTGTGGAAAGGAATATATAACAAGGGAGGATAGTTTTAAAATTAATAAAAGTGGTTGTGGTGATTGCCCTAATAAGTATCTGGTAGAAGGAGATATTGTTGTATTAGATGTATCTACAAATAAGTTTCCAAATACATTTACATATATAGACCAAAAGATGTTCCATAAGATCGAAAAGTACAGGTGGGGTGCTTGTCACATAGGTAAGCACTCAAGCAGTATCTATGTACAGGCCAATGTGGATGGGAAGGTGGTTAAATTACATAGGCTACTCTTATCTTCACCTAGTGGGAAAGTAATAGATCACATAAGCGGCGATACTTTAGACAATAGATTAGATAATCTCCGAGTAGTAGATGCAATCACAAACTCAAAAAACTCAAAAAGGCACTCTAATAATACCAGCGGGTGTTCTGGGGTGAGTTACAGGGAGTATGGTGCTTGGTTTGCGTATATAGTTGTACGTGGACATCAGATAGGTTTAGGTAACCACTCAAGTTTTGAGGAGGCTGTGACAGCAAGGAAAGCTGCTGAAGTTAAATACAACTTTCACCCTAACCACGGAAGGAAAAACTAATGCCAAATTTTAACTATCGAGACACCATTGCCATCTTAGTAAACGGCAAAATAAAAGAAACCTTTGTGAACAAGCTAACAACTTCTTCGTGTGAGTCCACTATGAAAAGGTATGTAGTAATGAACAAAGGTTACGCTTTAAATACGTTCACTCTTATGAAGATGTGAATACATTAATGAAAATGTAAAACCATTGTGAAGTTGTGTATTGTATTATTGATTACTGTATTTGTTAATACACAACTTCACTCACAATCCCTACGGGTTAACAGGTTAATCGGTCAAGCCGACTATTAATAAGGAGAGAAATTATATGAGTTATGAACTACTTGCAAGTGTATCTGAGGATGCTATTAATTACATTTCAGAAGCAGTAATATTCGATGACAAAGGTAAACGTATCTATCTAAAGAAACAAGACGGCACACCTAATAAAAAATCATGTATGCATGTG
>Ga0233410_10000180_pt1 | contig 22271 bp, 28 predicted proteins | sample Na_anoxic_1_MG_FD_179869 | JGI IMG/M metagenome (GOLD analysis project Ga0233410, IMG submission 179869) | Seawater microbial communities from Saanich Inlet, British Columbia, Canada - Na_anoxic_1_MG | ecosystem: Environmental > Aquatic > Marine > Inlet | place: Canada: British Columbia...
AATACGCAAGAAACTACGTGAGCACTCTAATAGTGCTCAAGAATCCCGTCGACGATCGCGCTGGCGGCGAGCGACTGGTACCATGAGCGATTGCACCTTTGGCGCTCAGAATAATTCGAGATATAGCCGCACTCGACGAGGACTGCTGGGCAGGTGGTTTTGTTGAGTACTGCGTACTGGCTGCCTAGCCGGGTTTTACGATTCTTAAGCTGTAGCTTTTGAATCATTTTTGACTGGATAGATTCTGCGAGGCGCCTTCCGCTGGAGCTAGCGTAATACGTTTCCACACCGCGGACGTAGGTGTGGGTGGTCGCATTGAAGTGGATGCTGACGAATATGGCATTGCGCTTGCCATTGGAAATCTGCGCCCGGCGGCTCAGTGCTACCCATTGGTCGCTTCGGCGGGTCATGGTCACCGGGATTCCGCGCGCTTTGAGAAGTGTTTCAACCTTGCGTGCCACTTTGAGATTGAGGTCAGATTCTCTGACGCCACCCCAGATTGCACCCTTGTCTTTACCACCGTGTCCAGCGTCGATCACCACATGTCTGTAGCTTCCGGCATGGAGCATTCCATTGCCAATGAGGAAGCAGAGTACGAGGGGTAGTATTAGACGGATTTTAGGCATGAAATTCTGAGATGTAAGATAGTTTTTAAAATTCTAACTGAAAATTGTCAAATTGTTTTTAAAATATACTGAATATTTAGGAAAGTTTATAAAAAAATGCCCGCAAGCTGAGAGCTCTGCGGGCATTTCAATAGTTACTTGTCTGTGTGCTAGGAAAGCTCAGTGACAGCGCGCTGGATGCGGCGGACTGATTCAGCTTGGCCGAGAATTTCGAGGATTGCACCGAGGTCGGGCCCGCCAGCTGTGCCAGTGAGTGCGACGCGTGTTGGGAACATGAGTTGGCCGGGCTTGGCGCCGTTCGCCTTTGCTGTTGCTCCGATAGTGGATTTTGCCTCTGCCCAATCGCTGAGATTAGAGAGCGTTTCCGCGAGTTTTTCTAAGAGTCCAGCGGCGGCCTCGTTCTGTTTGACTTTTTCGACGGTTTCAGGGTCGAAGGGGTAGTCGGAGTCGTAGAAGAAGGCGATCATTGCAGGGACTTCAGTGAGCAGGCGGACCTTTTCCTGAATCGAGGCTGCGATGGTGTTGTATTTGTCGTCGGTGGTGATGCCGGCGGCATCGACGTAGGGTTTTGCTGCTGCGGCAAAATTTTCGACAGAAAGTTTGGCGACGTGTTGCTGGTTGACCCACCCGCATTTATCGATGTCGAATTTTCCAGGAGCGCGGTTGACCGAGTCGATGGAGAATTTCTCGATCAGTGCAGCTGGCGAGAAGATCTCGTTTTCATCTTTAGGTGACCAACCGAGGAGAGCTAGGAAGTTGAAGACAGCTTCGCTGGTGTAGCCCTGGGTAGCGTATTCACCGATCGCCGCGCCTTGGTCGCGTTTGGACATTTTGGATCCGTCCATGTTGAGTATGAGAGGTATGTGGGCGTAGGCTGGTGGTTCAATACCGAATGCGTCGAACAGCTGAAGGTGCTTTGGCGTGTTCATTAGGTGGTCTTCACCGCGGAGCACGTGAGTCATTCCCATTTCGATGTCATCGACTACATTGACGAAGTGGAAGGTATAGCTGCCGTCTGAGCGTTTCACCACCATGTCCGGGTTGATTGATTCGTCTCTGTAATCGACGGTGACTTCGCCGCAAACGAGGTCGTTCATGACGATGGGTTTGCGCTCGAATCTGAATCGGTAGGCTCCATCGTCTTCGTAGACGCGCTCGGCCTCGACGAGCTTTTCGAAGTAACGGTTGTAGATGTCCATTCGCTCGGATTGGTTGTACGGGCCGAATTCGCCGCCTTTGTTATGGCCTTCATCCCAGTCCATACCGAGCCAGCTGAGTCCTTCAAAGATTGCAGCACGTGCTTCGTCGGTGTTGCGTGCTTTATCTGTGTCCTCGACGCGGAGGACGAATGTGCCGCCATGTTTGCGGGCAAAGAGGTAGTTGAAAAGGGCTGTGCGTGCACCGCCAACGTGAAGATAGCCAGTTGGAGAAGGTGCGAAGCGTGTGCGGACAGGTTTGCTCATGCGGATGGTTTAGAGGAGCCCGCTGAAAAGTCCTAGCGCAAAAATAAGAAATCGAGAGGAGTGGCTTTGGCGGGCTGGATCGATCAAGTATTCACACGATGAAATGTTACTTTAGGCTGGCCATTCTTTGGCTCTAACGCCGTGACGAGAATCCTGCAGTCGAAGCGGCGGCAGCAAAACTTGATAGTTGTGTGTATAAAGCTACAAAGCTGGCTTGTGCTGGAGCTGTTAGCTAGTTAGACTATATTTTATGAAAAAGATCGCTGCGCATTGGCAGATTCTCATAGCCCTTGGATTGTCAGTATTCCTGGGAGTCATTTTTAGGAACTTTTCCGAAGCTTACGGAGCGGATTCGAACTTCACAGCCTTCGCGTCTAGCGCGGTAGGGGTGAGTACGTTTATTGGAGACATGTTCATGAGCGCACTTAAAATGATTATTGTGCCATTGATCGTCAGCTCGATCATTGCGGGGATTGGAGCTTTAGGCGGAGTGAAAGGATTTGGACGATTGGGATTGAAGACGGTTGGGTTTTACGCTCTCACCTCACTGGCTGCCATTTTGGTGGGTTTGACGGTTGTGAACTTGTTCGAACCCGGGTTGGTGGATGGACAACCCAATGAGGAGATTCGTGCGGCTTTTGATCGTAGTGCTAACGTGGCCACTGACCAAGAAGTAGCTAAGGTGGCGACAGCCAATCAGGTGGTTGCCTCGGACTATTGGGACTTCTTCAAGAAGCTATTTCCGCCTAATATCATCCAAGCGGCATCGGATAATGGGCAAATGCTAGGCCTTATCGTTTTTAGTATTTTATTTGGAGTGGGGATGACTCGCTTGCCTATGGGGGAAATGAAGACCTTGCAGGGGACGATTCAAGGGATCAACGATGTGATGATATTGATAACGCGGTGGATCATGATGTTGGCGCCAATTGGAGTGCTGACTTTGATGTTCCCTGTAGTTTATGGGTCTGGATGGAGGGTGTTTGTCGAGCTGGGTAGCTATTTTGGGACTGTATTGACGGCTCTGGCAATTCATATGTTCATCACGCTGCCATTGATTTTGAGGTTTATCGGCGGACTCAATCCACTGTCGCATTTCAAGGCGATGCAGACAGCGCTACTCACAGCTTTTTCCACCTCTTCCTCATCGGCGACCTTGCCGGTGACCATGCGCTGTGTTCAGGAGAATGCGGGTGTTAGCAAGCGCACATCGAGCTTCACCTTACCGCTCGGAGCCACGGTCAATATGGATGGAACAGCACTCTATGAGTGTGTGGCCGTCATTTTTGTGGCTCAGGTCATGGGAGTAGATTTAGCGTTCGGGGCGCAGTTTGTCATCGTTACCGCCGCCTTGCTTACCAGTATAGGTGTCGCTGGCGTGCCTTCTGCAAGCCTGGTAGCAATCCTCTTGATACTCAAGAACTCAAACATAGAGGGAGCCGAAACCGCTGTGGTGGCCTTGCTCAGTGTTGACCGCTTACTCGACATGTCGCGGACAGTCGTAAATGTGTTCGGTGATAGCTGTGCTGCTGTTGTTGTTGGGGCCAGTGAGGGGGAAAGAATCCTCCAGGGTGACCTCCATCATTTTGAAGACGATATCGAAGATGAGGAGCAGCGCATTTTACACAACGACTAAGTGGCTAGCAGAGGGGGGGCTATGGTTATGTATCAGAAATTAGAGCGCGACAGGGCAACCGGACGTCAAGATCAGGCTAAAAAGGAGCTCTCCAATAAAAGGTTAAAGTGCCAACTTACAGATGTATTGTTAGTGGATAGTTTTTATGTGGCAAGGCAGTTGGCTAAGTGGGAAGAGAAATTTCAAAAGCAGATGAGCAAATGAGAGTGATCATAAGAGATTCAATGAACGGTAAATCTGCGTTTACGGTATTTTTTTACAATACCTTCAAGAGGACTAAATGACCACAGAACTAGTCATCGTCCTTGCTGTATCGGCGTTTTTTATAGGTGTGTCAAAGGCTGGGTTCTCTGGGGTTTCGCTGATCTCAGTTTTCTTGTTGGCTGAGAATTTTGGGGCCAAGGAATCACTCGGTGTGGCCTTGCCTATGTTGATCATGGCGGATCTGTTGGTTTATCCCGCCTACCGAAAATATGGAAGCTGGGGGCCGGTGTGGAAGTTTCTGTGGCCCGCTTTGATTGGTATTGGCTTAGCTCTCTGGGGGCTAAAGTCGTTTTCTAACGACACCGTGCGGATTGTGATAGGGGCTATCATTTTGAGCATGGTGGGAATGCAGTTATTGCGAAAATGGGCTCCTGTATTTTTTGAGAAAATGGTCCATTCACATAGTTTTGGCATCGCATCTGGTGTGAGTGGGGGAGTGGCGACGATGATGGCAAATGCTGCGGGTCCGATCATGCAACTCTATCTACTGTCACGTAGGATGCCGAAGATGGAACTGATCGGCGTAGGGGCGCGGTTCTTCTTGGTGGTCAACATTCTCAAACTACCACTCAGCGCTGGGCTAGACCTCATCACCTGGGAGACACTAAAGTGGGACTTCATCATGCTTCCATGCGTCGTTCTTGGCGTGCTCATTGGTAAAAAACTCCTGGTGAAGGTCCCCCAAAAAGCCTTTGAAGCTACAGTCGTAGTCTTCGCCCTTATCGCTGGTCTCCGACTCGTTTCGGGAAGTTAAGCTGGGAACACCTAGCACCAGCTTGGAATTTACTGATTTATGAGGGGTGGGTCTCGGTGTTCTCTGGTGAAAACTGCAATGTGTCGGTCGACGGATTTGTTTGGGGCGTCGGTGATGATGCGGGATTTCGGGTTGCGGATGCTGGTGGTGAGTGTGGCGCCCATTGCGCTGATGGCTTGGACGGCTTGGAGGTGTTCGCGATCGAAGTAGGAGGTGATGACTAGGAGACCATTGTCGCGCAATCTGTGCAGAGCGTTGTCGTAAATCCGGTGCCAAGACTCGGCACCATTCCAGTAGTTTTGGTGGCGGATGAAAACGATATCATAGGGGCCGTCTAGTTGGTGGATGTGCGCTATCTGGCTGGCGTCTTGGGTGTAGAATTGTGCTTTAGCTGCCGGCATGTTTCCCCAGCGTTGTTTGGCTTCGCCAATTTCACGGTTGCGGATGTCGATGCCGGTGATCTCTAGCTGCTGGCAATGGGGTGTGATAGATTGCGCTAGTACACCAGTTTCGTCTGCGCGACCGCAAGCCATGTTGAGTAATCGGATTTCTAAAAGAGGTTGGCGAAAGTGGTCAGCGAGGAGAGGGCTGAGTAGAGATCTCAGTTGGCGGAGGTCATCTTGTGTGTTTGGGTTAGAAAAGGGCAGTGGCATAGGGCGTAGGACTGATAGCGTAGCGTACGTGGGTTGGCGATGGATAGTTACAGAGTTGTGTCTATTTGAGTGAAGTGCAGCATAAAATGTTGGGGAGTTGGGGTGCATGTGCTAGATATTAGGCATGAAGTGCTGTTTTCATTTTTTTATCGCTCTTATATTGACCCAATTTATTTTTGCAACTGACGAGGTGCCAGTTGATCCGCCGCAAGGGGTTGTGAGTGGTGATAGCTATGCAGGCAAGGTAGTGGTGTTGAAGGTGGGGGAGAAGTCGCTGATGAATAAGCATTCTTTTAAATACTGGCGCAAAGTGATGCGACGTGCTGAAGCTGAGAAGGCGCGGGCGATCGTTTTTGATATAGATACTCCCGGCGGCTATGCTGGTGAGACTGCGGACTTGATCACTCGGGTGATGCCAGATCTGACGATTCCCTCGATTGCCTTTGTGAACCCTGAGGCCACAAGTGCTGGTTCGATGATTGCCTTTGGTTGTGATAAAATCTACATGCATCCACGTGGGACAATCGGTTCAACCGGGATTGTTTCCGGTGGTGGAGGACAGATTGATCCGGTGATGCGCTCCAAAATTGAATCGCTTTTTTCTTCCTATGTGAAGATCGTGGCAAAGGAAAAGGGACGGAATGCGGATGTGATGAAGGCGATGATGTTCCGAGAGCAAGAGTACAGTTTTGCCGAAGGCAAAGTGAAGGTGGCGAAGGGGGAGTTGCTGAATTTGATAGCCGATGAGGCTGTGTTGATGCACGAGGGGAAGCCGCTGATAGCTGATGGAATTTGTAAGGATATCGAGGCGGTTCTTGCTGCTGCGGGAATGGAGGGAGTGGAGATCGTGCGTGCTGAGCCGAAGGGCCTAGAGGCGTTTGCTAGCTGGGTCGGTATAGTGTCTCCTTTGTTGATCAGTGTTGGTCTGTTGGCTTTATTTATGGAATTTAAAACTCCGGGCCTAGGGGTATTTGGGCTAGTGGCTTTAGTCTCCTTTGCTTTGTTCTTTGTGGGAAATAACCTAGATGGGAATGTTTCTGGGATGTGGTTGTTCGTGTTGTTTATAGCGGGTTTGATTTTGGTGATTTTAGAATTTTGGGTGATTCCAGGGACCTTTGTAGCTGGCACAGTGGGGGTGGTGCTGATGGGAATAGCGCTGGTTTTTGCGATGGTTGATGTGGATATGCTAGATAGCTTTAAAGACACGCAACATGGGTTGATCAGCTTTAGTGCTCTGGTGGGCTATCCTATTATATATATGACTGTGGGACTGAGTGCGGCTCTGCTGGGAAGTGTTTTTGTCATGCGTTACATGCCGTCCTTGCCGATGTATAGCGCGCTGTCGGTGAGTGAGGAACTGCCTTCGGGAACTGGAATTGAAAATCACAACGCGGAATTGGTCGGGCAACAAGGAGTCACGGTGACCGAGCTGCGCCCCTCTGGACGGGTCAAGATAGGTGATTCGGTTTATGAGGTGGTTTCCCAACATGGATTTGTGGATGCTGATACAGCCGTGCAGGTAGTTTCTGCTGATGGAATGAGGATTTTAGTGGATCAAGTGGGGTGATATTTGTTTGGATACGCGAATGCAGGGGAATAGTTCATTTCAGGCCACGCGATGGACGTTGGTTCAGCGTGTCAAAGAAGCCAACGCAGTGGATGCGCAAGAGGCGCTCAACGCCTTGTGTAGTATGTACTGGAGGCCGCTCTACGCGTTTGCACGCGGCTATGGCCGGAGCATGGAGGATTCTGAGGATGTGGTGCAGGGGTTTCTTGCTAAAGGAATCGAGAAGGCATTGTTTTCGGCTGCGGATAAAGACAAAGGAAAGATGCGCACCTTTTTGCTGACTGCTTTCAAGCGCTACCTGCGAGACGAACATGTAAAGAGTGTGGCGCTCAAGCGCGGCGACGGCAAAGTGGATACCACAGATATTGCGGCCGAGGAGGAGCGCTGGGCCGATAGTGAAGCTGCAGATCCTACCGCCAGCTTCGATAAGCGCTGGGCAATCATTGTGGTGGAGAGCGCGCGTGAGCAACTCGAGAAAAAGTATGCGAGCGAAGGCAAGTCAGATCTCTACGAGGCCTTAGCCGATAGTTTGACTGGAGAACTAGAGGAGGGCTATCAAAGCATAGCAGATCGACTGGAGATTTCGCTTTCAGCGGTAAAGGTCGGTGTGCATCGCTTGCGCAAGAGGTTTGGTGAAATGCTCCGAGCTGAGATTGTGGAGACTATTGGAGAAGGTGAAGATCCTGACCAAGAGTTGCGTTATTTGATCGGTATCTTGAGTGACTAAGCAGTTAGTTTTTGTGATGAGAGAGAGTTCATTAGACGGGTCAAAGGCGCAGAAGATGCTGGCGTGGGCATTGACTGAGAAGCTAGATGGCATCGGAACGTCTGCTGACCCAGATCTGCCGGGGTTTGATGTTCTGGGCATTCTCGGACGCGGTGGCATGGGCACTGTCTATAAGGCGATGCATCACGGCTTAGGACGCGTTGTCGCCTTGAAGATCTTTACTGCGAGAGGGGTAGACCAAGATCTATTCATCGAGAGGTTGAAGCGTGAGGGGCGCCTGATGGCCCAGCTGAAGCACCCGAATGTGCTAGGAATTCACGATGGGGATGCGCTGAGCGATGGTACGCCCTATCTAGTGCTCGAGTATGTGAATGGCGAAGACTTACAAAAGCGCATTTTTGAATGCCAGCGTTTGAAGCTGAAAGAGGCTATGCGCATCGCGGTAAAGGTGTGTAATGGCCTTTCCGCTGTGCACTCGCTCGGTGTGATTCACCGCGATATCAAGCCCGCCAATGTTTTGTTGGGCAAAGACGGTTCAGTTAAAGTGACCGACTTTGGTGTGTCTAAGGAGACTTCTACTGATAATGTCACAGCGTTGACGATGACTGGAACTGCGATTGGGACGGTTGACTATATGTCGCCAGAGCAATCCAATGGAGGAGTCGTCGATGCGCGTGCTGATATTTATAGTGTCGGTGTGCTTCTCTATGAAATGCTGGCTGGCGTGACGCCGCGAGGGGCTTTCGAGCCATTAGGGAAGTATGGAGTGCCGAAAGATCTGGAAAAACTCGTCATGCGTTGTCTTCAGCGTGATCCCGAGAGGCGCCCAGCGTCAGCGTCAAATGTAGCTCTGCAGTTAAAGAAAAGTTATAAACAACTCCGTGGGCGCAAAGTCCGCAATGTTAGTTCAGGGGTCTACGCCGGATTAGCTGGCATGGCGTGCCTCGGTATTTTTACGATGTTCTTAGCGAGAGGGATGCGTGAGGGGGATGCGCCACCTGCTGCGCCCGTTCTAGCTAGCTCATCTTTGCCGCTAGGGCGCGAGATCGGAGCTTGGGTGGATTTGACCAAAGGGCTTGATGTGCTTGACGCGACTCTGAGTGGCCAGTGGTGGAATGCAGACGGGACACTTATCTCGAACGATAAACCAGCTACCTTAGTTCAGCTGAATGCTCAGCCAACGGGGGCTTATGCTGTGGAGTATGTCTTTACTCGGGTTTCTGGCGACGGAGACATCGCGCTGATTGTCCCAAGCTCGATCGGGCTGCTCTCCGTCAATCTAGGGGTGGATTCTCTGCGGATCCCGGAACTGAGCGTCAACAGCCGTGGAGCTAATGAGCAGGAAATTAGCAAGTTCCAACTAGGAGTTGGCTACCATGTGGTGATTGATATCACAGATTCAGAGGTAGTTGTAAGGGTCGACGAGCAGACTTCTGCGGTTTGGACTCTAGACTCGTCTGAGGGGGAATTGCAGAGAAAGTGGCGTCAAGCTGCAGAGGGGAAGCTCGCTCTCGGCGTGGATGGTTCGCAAGTGCTTTTTAGTCAATTGCGTATGCAACTGAAATAAATTGAATTAATTGTTTTATTTTTACTGAGTTTTTTGATTTTACGGCAATTGAATAAATGAATGGCGCCGAAGTCTTTAAGGTTTCTTAAAGATATCCACGGGAGCCTGTTTAAGCTTGATGAAATGCAGCGGGTTGTGAGGATTTCCAAGTCTCGGAATAATAGGTGAGATTCCCCAAAATAGGGCTTGCCAGATCGCATTTGCTGAATAGAGTCGCCGCCCCACAAAGTGTCTTGAAATATGTATTTCAGGCCATTTTCATCGAGAAATTAACAAATAGTAAACAATGCCGACTATTAATCAGCTCGTCCGCTACGGACGTAAAAAACCAGTAGAGCAGTCTAAGTCACGTGCTCTCAACTCCTGCCCACAGCGTCGTGGTGTCTGCCTTCAGGTTATGACACGCACGCCAAAGAAGCCTAACTCCGCTCTCCGTAAGGTAGCCAAAGTACGTCTTACCAATGGTAAGGAAGTAATGGCTTACATCGGTGGTGAAGGTCACAACCTTCAGGAGCACTCAATCGTCCTCGTTCGCGGTGGCCGAGTGAAGGATCTTCCAGGTGTACGTTACCACATCGTTCGCGGTGCTCTTGATACCCTTGGTGTCGCAAATCGTAAGCAGTCCCGTTCTAAGTACGGTGCTAAGCGTCCGAAGAAGTAATTCACTTCAATCTAATCAATTCAAATAACTAACTGAAATTTCATTATGGCACGCCGTAGAAAAGTTCACGCAAAGAAAGACCGTCGCGACGCACGTTACGACAGCCAGCTCGTTGGCACACTCATCGCTAAGGTGATGCAGGACGGTAAGCGCTCAATCGCTGAGCGTATCGTATACAACGCAATCGAAGCTGCAAACGAAGGTGTAGACACTGTTGATCCTCTTGAGGTCATCACTCGCGCAATCGAAAACTCAAAGCCTCGCGTAGAGGTTAAGTCCCGCCGTGTTGGTGGTGCTACTTACCAGGTTCCTCTCGAGGTTGCTCCTGATCGTTCCGAGTCCCTCGCTATGCGTTGGATCGTAACATTCGCCCGCAACAAAAAGGGTGTGCCTATGCACAAAGCTCTCGGCAACGAGATCAAAGACGCAGCCAACAATACTGGTACTGCAGTGCGCAAGCGCGACGACATGCACAAGATGGCTCAAGCCAACCGTGCATTCGCTCACTTCCGCTTCTAATTGAAGCAAACACTGTAGAAGAAATTCAATTCGTTCCGAATGTCATCCGATCTCAATTCTGTAGACCGTCCATACCCGTTGTTGCAAACACGCAACATCGGTATTGCGGCGCATATTGATGCGGGTAAGACGACACTCACTGAGCGGATCCTCTTCTACACAGGCATGATTCACAAAATCGGTGAGGTGCACGATGGTGCTGCCACAACCGACCACATGGAGCAAGAGCGTGAACGTGGGATTACAATCACCTCAGCAGCGGTGACTTGTGAGTGGGTTCAAAAACCCAACGAAGGTATTACCAAGCTTTTCCAAGGTGAGAAGCAGCGAATCAATATCATCGATACTCCAGGTCATGTCGACTTTACCGCTGAGGTGGAGCGCTCTCTTCGTGTACTCGATGGCGCGGTCGTTGTATTTTGCGGTGTTGCAGGCGTTCAGCCACAGACTGAAACAGTCTGGCGACAAGCCAATAAATATGACGTGCCTCGTATCGTATTTGTGAATAAAATGGACCGCACTGGTGCAGACTTCAACAATGTCCTCAAGGATGTTCGTGAGAAGCTCGACGCTACGGCCGCGGCCGTCCTAATCCCAATCGGCTCCGAAGAAAGTCTTCGTGGCCAAATTGATGTGGTTAACCAAAAAGCTGTCATTTATTCGGATGATGACAAAATTGGCTCCACATTCACTATTGAAGAACTCGATAGTGAGTTGCAACTCACCGCTGAAACGGCACGTGAAGAACTCCTCGAGGTGGTAGCTGATCTCGATGATGTTCTTGGTGAGATGTTCCTCATGGAAGAGGAAATAACAAACGCAGATCTCAAGTCTGCTATTCGCCGTCTCACGATAGCGAATAAATTTATTCCAGTTTCTGGTGGATCAGCCTTTAAGAATAAAGGTGTTCAGTTTCTGGTGGATGCAGTGATCGACTACTTACCGAGTCCAGTCGATATTGTTCCAGCCCAAGGTCAAAAAGTTGATGATGAGAACGCCGTCGTTTTAGCAGCCGCTGACGACAGTGCACCATTCTGTTCCTTAGCGTTCAAGCTCTGGGCAGACAAGTTTGTTGGAAAGCTCGTCTTTTTCCGTGTCTACTCAGGCACGGTCTCAAAAGGTGACATGGTTCTGAATCCCCGCACTGGCAAATCCGAGCGTGTTTCGCGTCTCATCCAGATGCAGGCCGATAAGCACATCGAAATTGAAACCTGTTATTCAGGTGACATCGCCGCGTTTGTTGGAATTAAGAATGTGACCACTGGTGACACTCTTAGTGCAAAGAAGTTTGATATACTTCTCGAGCCGCCAACTTTCCCTGAGCCAGTCATAGCAATGGCTGTTGAGCCGCGCACGAAAGCGGATCAGGACAAAATGGGGCTTGGTCTCGCTCGTCTTCAAGAAGAAGATCCAACATTCGTAGTGAAAACTGACGAAGATACCGGCCAATGCATTATCGCTGGCATGGGTGAACTTCACCTCGAAGTAATCGTCGATCGCCTCAAGCGCGAATTCAAAGTGGATGCCAGAACAGGCACTCCGCAGATCGCATACCGCGAAACAATTTCAAAAGAGTCCCCAGGATTAGGCTTGCTGAAGAAGCAAACTGGTGGAACCGGACAATATGCTAAGGTTAACTTAGTAGTCAGTCCGTCAAAAAGAGGATCAGGCCTCACCGTCGAAAATAAGGTGACAGGTGGAGCTATTCCCAAAGAATTTATCAAAGCCGTCTACAATGGAATCGACGATTCCATGGTCAATGGAGTCATTGCAGGATATCCTGTGGTTGACTTACATGTGATTATAGTAGATGGAGACGCCCACGACGTTGATTCCAACGAAAACGCATTTCACATGGCAACTATATTTGCCATGCGTGACGCGCTAGAACAGGGGAGTTCGCTCCTTTTGGAACCCGTAATGGACGTTGAGGTAACCACACCAGATGAATATCAAGGTGATATTCTAGGTGACCTCAGCCGTCGCCGCGGTCAAATCGCCGGCATGGAAAGTAAAGGTGCAGCCTGTACGCTCAAAGCTACAGTGCCCCTCGCTGAAATGTTCGGGTATATGACCGCATTAAGAACAGTCTCTTCTGGACGCGCTTCATTCACAATGGAGCCGGCCAGTTTCGAACCCGTCCCACAGGCAATCGTCGAACAAAAGTTCGGCGAAAGCGTGTAGAAACAACAAATACAAATAAGGTAAAAACAACACATCTTCACTATGTCTAATCAGAAGATCAGAATCCGTCTCCGTGCCTATGACCATCGCGCAATCGATCGTTCAGCACAGGAGATAGTAGAAACTGCTAAGCGCACAGGCGCAAAAGTAGCGGGCCCGATTCCTCTGCCGACGCACGTTGAAAAATTCAGCGTGAATGCTTCTGTTAACCAGAACAAAAAGTCAGCCGATCAATTCGAAGTCCGTACGCACAAGCGTTTGCTTGATATCGTAGACCCAACAGCACGCACAGTTGATGAGCTCAAAAAGCTCAATCTTCCAGCTGGTGTTGACATCACAATCCGTATCTGAGCCCTAAACTCGTAGAAATAATATTACTATGTCACTCGGACTATTAGGAAAAAAAGTAGGCATGACCCGTGTATTCGATAAGGATGCAGGTATCATGATCCCAGTCACAGTTGTTGACGTTAAGGGCAATGAATTTCTCCAGATTAAGACAACTGAGACTGACGGATACTCCGCAGTTCAGGTTGGTTTCGACGATCAAAAGGAAAATCGCCTCAACGCACCAACTAAAGGTCACTTCAAAAAGCACAATGGAACAGCTAAAAAGTTGGTTCAGGAATTCCGCTTCGAAGACGACTCAGCACTTCCAAACACAGAAGAAGATCACCCAGGTGCAGCACTCTTCGAAGTTGGCCAAGTAGTTGACCTTATCGGTACCACGAAAGCCAAAGGCTTCCAAGGTGTTGTTAAGCGTTACAACTTCGCGGGTCAGCCAGACTCACACGGTCACATGATGCACCGCCGCCCAGGTGGTATTGGTGCTGGCACATGGCCAGGTCGTGTATGGAAGAACAAGAAGATGCCAGGTCGTCACGGTCAGTACCGTCGCACTGTTCAGAATCTTAAAGTCGTTCAGGTTCGTGAAGAAGACGGTGTAGTCCTTATCTCTGGTGCAGTACCAGGTCATAAAGGTTCTTACGTTGTCGTCCGTCCAGGTGTTAAAGCGAACAAGAAGTAATCTTAAAATTTAGAAAGAATAACTGAAATGTCAGCTAAAACACTTACAGCAGCAGATGCAGCATCTGCTAACATTACTCTCGTTGAAGGTCGTAAAGGTACTCAAGCAGTACATGACCTCATCATCGCATACCGCGCAAATCGCCGTTCCGGCACTGCTAACACTAAGACCCGTGCTGAAGTAAAGTGCACAGGTAAGAAGATGTACAAGCAGAAGGGAACTGGTAACGCACGTCACGGTGATCGTGGTGCTCCTATCTTCGTTGGTGGTGGTGTCGCGTTCGGTCCTAAGCCGCGTTCCTACGCTAAGAAAGTTACTAAAAGCGTTCGTAAGCTCGCTCTTCGTCGCGTTCTTACTTCTAAGATCAGTGCTGGTGAAGTTCTCACTATCCCTGCCTTCGAAGTTGCAGATGCAAAGACTAAGTCTTTCATCTCAACCGTAGCTGCAATCACAGATGCTAAGAAAGTACTCGTTATCGCTCCAAGCTTTACCGAACAGACTTACCTCTCTGGCCGCAACATCAAGAATGTTCAGCTCATTACTTCTGCGGAAGCAAACATCGAGCAGATCCTTCACGCGAACGCAGTGGTAATCACTGAAGACGCAATTGAAGCAATCGCCAAGCGTACTGCTTAAACCACTAATCGAAAAGAAAACGATGAAAGATATCTACAATGTAATCGACACTGTTCTTCTCAGCGAAAAAGCAACACTCCTTGCGGAGCAGAACAACGAATACGTGTTCAAAGTTGATCGCCGTGCGAACAAGCTCGAAATCAAACGTGCAGTGGAGCAACTCTTCGGTAAGAAGGTTGAAGCTGTCCGCACCTGCAACTACGCAGGTAAGTTGAAACGCCAACGCCGTAGCGATGCAGGACGCACCGCTAACTGGAAGAAAGCTATCGTCCGCCTCAAAGAAGGTGACACACTCGATCTCATCTAAGCACCGAGATTGAACAATTATTAACGCTGAAAAACGAAATTCATTCGAAACTAATAGCGCATTATGCCTTTAAAAACATTTAGACCCTTCACTCCGTCAAACCGATATAAGGTTTTACCGGGATTCGAAGAGATCACAAAATCAAAACCTGAGAAGTCGCTCACGCAGCCTCTCCCTAGAACTGGTGGCCGCAACAATCGCGGTCGTATCACTTGCCGTCACATCGGTGGTGGTCACAAACGTAAGTACCGTCTTGTTGACTTCAAGCGTCGTAAGTTCGACGTGCAAGCAACAGTCGTAGCAATCGAATACGATCCTAACCGTACATGCCGTATCGCACTCATCGAATACACTGATGGCCAAAAGAGCTACATCCTAGCTCCAGTTGGACTCAGTGTAGGTGCTACAGTAGTATCTGGTGTGAGTGTTGCTCCTAAAGTGGGTAACGCAACAATCCTTGAGAACGTACCTCTCGGAACAAGCATTCACAACATCGAGCTCGTCCCGGGTTCAGGTGGTAAGGTTGCTCGTTCTGCTGGTCAGGAAGCAATCCTTTCTAACCGCTCTGAGGGATACGCACTTGTGAAGATGCCTTCCGGAGAGATCCGTAAGTTCAACCAAAACTGCCTCTGTACCATTGGTCAGGTTGGTAATCGCGATCACATGAACGAAGTATCCGGCAAAGCTGGTCGCTCACGCTGGCAGGGCAAACGCCCTACAGTTCGCGGAATGTGTATGAACCCAGTCGATCACCCGAACGGTGGTGGTGAAGGTAAGTCCAAGTCCGGTGGTGGTCGTCAGCACCTTAAGTCCCCTTGGGGTCACGTTAAGGGTCAGAAGACTCGTAAGAAGATCAAGCACAGCGACAAGCTCATTGTATCTGGTCGTACTAAGTAATTGAATCTAAACTAAATCTTATAACCATTTAACATAATGCCAAGATCACTCAAAAAAGGACCATTCGTGGACCAAAAGCTTCTTGATAAGCTAGATGCTGCTGTTGAAAGCGGTAACAAAAAGCCTATCAAAACATGGAGCCGTCGTTCAATGATTACACCTGACTTTGTCGGCCACAACTTCGCAGTCCACAACGGCAAAACATTTGTTGCCGTCTACGTGACTGAGAACATGGTGGGACACAAACTCGGTGAATTCGCACCAACCCGAATCTTCAAAGCACACGGAGGAATCGGTAAGAAGTAGATCGTCTGATTTCGTTTTATGCGCGTTTCTCAATTACTATCAGCAGCCACTGGGGTTTCACTCCTGGCAACTGGTGTGGGTAGCGCGCAACAAAATGATAATCGAGATGTTCGCCTATTGAGGCTGGAAGCGAAAGTCGCCAGTCTTGAACAACATAACCAGACGCTCTCCAAGGCTCTTGCCCATGCTAGTAAGCAAGAAGCAGAAGCCAGCAGAGAGTTAGATGCAATCCGCTTAGATCTTGAAGCGCTCGGAACCTACCCATTAGGGACAGATGATGAACGACTCAAGCAGGCGGTGGCCAACCGCAAGGTTCTCGAGGATCGCAACAGCAAGCTGGAAACAGCAGCACTGAAGCTCACCAACCAGGTGCGTGAATACCTCAAGACCGCCTTTGCAGCTGACGCCGAAGCACGACTAAATGTAGAATCTGCAATCAGAGGACTTGACGTTGAGCTCGGAATAAGGCACAAGCCGCGTCCCCAAGTAGATTTTGGTTCCCTTCAGGAAGCCAAAATCATCAGTATCGATAGCCAATCCGGCTTGCTGGTACTGAATGCAGGGGGAAAGCAGCAAGTGCGCATCGGCATGACGTTCCGTATCCTACGCGGTAACGGCCAAATAGCTGAAGCTATCATTGCGAGGGTTCGCCCAGATATATCTGGAGCCCTTGTACTGACACTCGAAGACACAAAAAGCGCGGTTCGCCTAGGCGACATCGCATCAATCAAAACGATTAAATAATCAGGAATCAATCATCCAACGGAAACAAATCCATGGAAGTAAAATCAACATACAAATACGCTCGCGTCTCCGCTAAGAAGGCACGTGACGTGGCCCGCGAAATCCAGGGTCTTCCTGTGTCCTCTGCACTTGACGCACTGAACTTTACACCAAAGAAATCAGCCGCACTCATTGCTAAGACACTGAAGTCCGCCATTGCTAACGCAGAAAATAACTTCGAACTCGATGCAGATGAACTCATCGTCAAAGAAGCGACAGTCGGTGAAGGCCCAACATTCAAGCGTTTCAAACCACGTGCCCGCGGCTCCGCAGGTGCTATCCGAAAGCGCACTAGCCATATCTTCATTACCCTTGCTCCAAAGGCAGAGGCTGAATCCACTAAATAACTTAAAGAACCAATATTATGGGACAAAAAGTAAATCCGATCGCATTCCGCCTCGCAGTTAGTAAAGACTGGCGTTCGAAGTGGTATGCCAAGGGCAAAGACTATTCAACAAAGCTCCACGAAGACCTCAAGATACGTAAGTACATCAAGGGTCGTCTTCAGTTCGCAGCTCTTTCACGCGTTACTATTGAGCGTGCATGGAACAGCGTTCGTGTAACAATGCACACATCACGTCCAGGTCTTGTGATCGGTCGTAAGGGTGCAGAGATCGAAAAAATGACTTCAGACATCACAAAGATTTGTGGTGGCTGTCAGGTGAAGATCGATATCATCGAGATTCGCAAGCCAGAGCTCGACGCACAGCTTGTAGCAGAAAACATCGCCGTTCAGCTTGAGCGTCGTATCGCTTTCCGCCGCGCAATGAAACGCTCACTCCAGACAGCAATGGAATTCGGTGCCGAAGGCATCCGTGTTCGCTGCGCAGGTCGTCTAGGTGGAGCTGACATCGCACGTGCTGAGTGGTACCGCGAAGGTAAAGTGCCTCTTCAAACTCTCCGTGTTCCAATCGACTACGGTTTCGCTGAAGCAGCAACAACCTACGGCATCATCGGTGTCAAAGTATGGATCAACAAGAAGGAAGAAAAGCTCACAGCTGGTGGCAACAACCGCAATGACCGTGGTGGTCGTGGTCGCCGTCCAGGTGGTGAACGCCGCGAGCGTCGTCAGGGCTAATCTCTTATTAACTTATAACAATTAGGAATAAAGAATTATGCCATTAATGCCAAAACGCACTAAGTTCCGCAAGTCTATGCGCGGTAACCGCGGTGGTAATGCTCAGCGTGGAACTGACGTAAGCTTCGGTGACTTCGGTCTTCAATCACTCGGTCGCTCATGGATGAGTAACCGCCAAATTGAAGCTTGCCGTATCTCCATCAACCGCTTCCTCAAACGTAAGGGAAAAGTATACATCCGTGTATTCCCTCACAAATCTGTCACAGCTAAACCAGCCGAAACTCGTATGGGTAAAGGTAAAGGCGCTGTTGACCGTTGGGTTGCAGTAATCAAGCCCGGCGCTATGATCTTCGAGATCGCAGGTGTGCCTGAAGCTGATGCGAAGGAAGCCCTTCGTCTCGCTTCAAACAAGCTTGGTTTCCGCACTCGTTTCGTTGAGCGTAACAAGCTTATCTCGTAATTGAACTTAAATAACGCGAACTAGAATAAACACTATGTCTACTAAAATTAGCGACATCCGCGAGCTTTCCGTTCAAGAGTTGAGCACACGTCTCCGTGAACTCAAGCAGGAAGCCCTCACACTCCGTCTTCAGCAGGCCACTGGCCAGCTCGAGAATACCGCCCGCATCAAAGCAATCCGTCGCGAAGTCGCCCGTGTGAACACTGTTCTCACTGAGCTTCGCACTAAGGCTGCTAACTAACTCACAAAGGATTATAAAACATGAGCGAATCAAACACTACTAAGCCAGGTTTACGCAAGTCCCGCGTCGGCGTTGTTGTTTCCACAAGCATGAACAAGACTATCGTAGTAGAATACGTAGCTCGCGTTCCGCACCCACGTTTCAAGAAAATCGTTAAGCGCACGAAGAAATTCTACGCTCACGATGAAACTGGTCAAGCTGCTGTTGGCGACAAGGTGCGTATCACCGAGACCAAGCCTATCTCTAAGCTTAAGTGCTGGGAACTTACAGAAGTTCTCTCTCACTAATCAACTCAAAGGATTCGGCGTCCCATCAACGGGGCGCCGACCTCCATCTCTGTAACAATTTAACTGATTACAAATATATGATTCAAATGGAATCCTCGTTCGCGATCGCTGATAATACTGGCGCGCGTTCTGCAAAAATGATTGGTGTCCTCGGAACTCGTTCCAAGGTTGCTAACGTTGGTGACATCATCACAGCTCACGTCCGTGAAGCTATCCCTACTTCTACTATTAAGAAGGGAGCAGTTGTGAAATGTGTTATCGTTCGTACCGCTGCACCAGTTCGTCGTAAAGACGGTTCAGTGCTTCGTTTCGACGGCAATGCTGCAGTCATCATTGATAAGGACAACAACCCTAAAGGTACTCGTATCTTCGGCCCTGTTGCTCGTGAACTTCGTGAAAAGCAGTTCATGAAAATCGTTTCCCTCGCTCCAGAGGTACTCTAATTCTAAAGAACTGAACTATTATGGCACACGTAAAAAAGGGTGACAAAGTACAGGTCATCGCGGGCAACCACAAAGGTAAATCCGGCACTGTAACTTCTATCAATGAAGCTAAGCAGCGCGTTATCGTTGAAGGTGTACGCAAGATCAAGAAGGCGATCAAGCCCTCCGAAGCTAACCAAGAAGGTGGCATCGTTGAGATTGACGGTACTATCCACATCTCAAACGTTAAGAAAGTAGATTAATTCTACTCTCTCTACGAGATTTTTCAAAAAGCGGTTCTCCCTACGGAGGGCCGCTTTTTTTGTCTTGCTGAAGGGGCTTTAGTGAGTTGTTGATGAAGCGATGCAGCCGTAATGCAGTTGAATAATGAGCGCATCTATGGCCACCTATTTCGTTATGAGTTTTAGGGAAGAGAAGTATCAGGAGGTGTGCCGACGCCTTGAGGCGTTGTTGGCGGGGCAGACTGATGAGGTTGCATGTCTCGCGACCGTGTGCTGCGAGTTATTTCACGGGTTCGAAAATTTCCATTGGGTTGGGTTTTACCGAGTGACGTCACCGAGAGTTCTGACAGTTGGACCTTATCAAGGTGGACACGGCTGCTTAAAAATTAGTTTTGACCGCGGAGTGTGCGGAGCAGCTGCTAGGACAAAGCAGGTCCAAATAGTCGGCGACGTGAATGCTGTTGTTGATCACATAGCCTGTTCTACCAGCACTCAGTCAGAAATTGTGCTGCCAATTATGGATGCTGCAGGTGATTTACGAGCGGTACTTGATGTCGATTCAGACGACTTGGCCAGTTTTGATGATGTTGATGAAGTTCACTTAACTAAGGTTTGTAAGCTCCTCACTAGAGCTTGCTATAGTAATGAGTACCCTACGTCCTCAAGAGTCAAACCGTCAGCTGGTGCGCAGTAGGGGGATTTACCATTGGGGAGATCGGCTGATTGATCAAGTAGGTTGAGGTGGTCGTCGAGTCTGAGTCGACCTTGTGCCGCCTGTACCGCAGCACCCGTCAAAAGCCGGACCATTTTATAGAGAAATCCATTGCCAGTAAAGCGGATGAGGTAGCCTCCATCAACTGAGGTGAGTGAGGCTTCGGTGATGGTGCGTGTGTAGCTCGTCTCCTCAGTTTCGTTGCCGCGTAGAGCGGCGAATGCTCTGAAGTCGTGCGTGCCAAGGTAGTGCTGCAATGCTTGCTCCAGCGTGGCCGGGTCTAGTAAGCGCGGTAGGTGCCAAGCTCGGCCATCAAGCATGGGGTGGAGCACCGGATTGGTAGCGAGAAAATAGCTATAGGTTTTCGACTTAGCTGAAAATCGCGCATGGAAATCCTCTGGGACCTCGGCGCAATCCAGCACTCTGATCGTTTTTGGTAGCTTGGTGTTGAGAGCTGGAACCCAATTATACGGGTTCATATCAATGCCTTCAGGGCTATCAAAGTGGGCTATTTGGGCGTCAGCATGGACACCAGTATCGGTTCTTCCCGAGCCATGGATTTTGACCTCCTGTTTCGCAATCACTGTCAGAGCTTCCTGCAGCTTGTCTTGGATGGTTTGTGAGTGCGGCTGTGTGGCCCAGCCTGAATATGGGCGGCCGTCGTAGGCTATTGTGAGTTTGAAGCGCATGGTTTCTTTTGGTGGAGAAGTTGTCAGCAGAGAAGGTCGAGGTGAAGTTAATAATGATATTACGTTATCGAAATATAATTCAGAGAATCCTTTGAAAATCAAAGATTGTGATTCAAAACTTGATTATGAGTATTTGAAGATGTTAGAGTTACTCGTCGTGGCAAACTAAGCTTCGGCGTACTCCCACATTTATGATATCGGATTCGGATGCTAGCGCTATAGTGCGCTTACTTGGCAACACTGCAGCAGTGGAGGGTGAGTTTGCTGAGAAAAAACGTTTTCTTATGAATGGCCTTTGTGGGTTGATTGAAGCAGATGCTTGGATCTGGTCACTGGGTACTTGGGGTAAACCTGGAGATGAGCCAGTTTATGTTGGTATTATGCATGGAGGGCTTGATGAGGATAAATTTGCTAAATTACTTAAAGTTATTGAGCATCCACATAATGAGGAAATTGTGGCCCCGTGGATTGAAGAAGTGACGATTCAAAGAAAGCATTCCACCTATAGCCTAGCAGATTTAGATGAGAGAGGTTTATATAGTGATAGTGAAATTACTGATCTTATGAAGCATGCCGACATTGGTGAGCTTCTTGTTAGTGGATATCCGGTAGATGATTCATCCATGAGTGCCATTGCCGTATATCGAGGTAGAGACGCAGCACCGTTCAGCGCTAGAGAGCTTAAGATTGCTCACCTCCTCTTTAAAGAAATCCCTTGGCTTCATGCGGCCGGTTGGTCACAAGAAATTACTTCCAAAGCTCCTCAGCTCTATCCTCGTCAAAGAGTGGTGCTCAATCTGATGTTAGACGGTATGGGGCGTAAACAAATTGGCCATGAGATGGGACTCACTCAAAATACAGTTGCTGGTTATATTAAAGACATTTACAGGCATTTCGGAGTGAGTTCGCATGCTCAGTTGATGAGCAAGTTTCTTGTGGGAAATACCTATACAGGTGGTCTGGCTACTCGAGCTAAGAATACTAAGTAGATGCCCCCCCAATTAGGGGAATAGACAAAATGATACATTCGTTTATTCTTCGTATCAGTAGAGGGTGATCCTCAAAGCTCATTGAAGCATGAAGTTCCGCCTAGTGCTGTGTTGTTTGTTTCAGATGTGGATAGCTTTGAGGTGATCTATTTACTCACTCATCCTAGAAACAGCCCCCGAATCCAAATTTAATTTGCGGGGCCAACTTCAATGTTGGCTCCGTGGGTTGAAAAAACTCATCTAAGATCTCCCATGTTCAAAAATACATCTTCCAAGGTAAAGCAAGACGGGCTCATTGACCCTAGCTTAGATGAATTTCTCAGTGACGAGAACCGATACCGACAGCAATTCCCCTCAGCTTCAGGCATTATTCTCGCCGCTGGCATGTGTCTGCTCTTCTTCGTTTTTCTACTCTGGTTACTTGTTGCTGATTAGCTAACTAACATTATTTATTTACCTCAATATTTCTCCCCCGAAATACCCCCGGATATGCGGGACTGCTAGCTTAGCTGGTGGTCTCGCAGGTCCTGAGGGATCAAATTACTCTCACCCCCCCCCCGCAAACACGACACCT
>Ga0233410_10000184_pt1 | contig 21869 bp, 16 predicted proteins | sample Na_anoxic_1_MG_FD_179869 | JGI IMG/M metagenome (GOLD analysis project Ga0233410, IMG submission 179869) | Seawater microbial communities from Saanich Inlet, British Columbia, Canada - Na_anoxic_1_MG | ecosystem: Environmental > Aquatic > Marine > Inlet | place: Canada: British Columbia...
GTCAGTGACTGTAGCGGCTAGGGTGCAACTAGCCAATCGCCCTGTTGTCTGGGGGGGCATGATGCGTGCCAAGTCGCGATTAATACTGGTTTATCCACGGTGGATCGATCCGGTGAGCTCGCGAAGAACCAAAAAGCATACAACTAACAACCCAATTATTACATTATGAAAAACTATATTATGAAACAACCCCCTTTCTCCCCCTCTCCGATCTCAACAACAACGTCCTCAGGGACACAACTAAAAAAGCAAATACCTAGCAATCAGATAAACACGATGAAAACACAATCATACTCACAAAGCCTTCTGTTAATGGCGGGCACCATGGCTTTAGCATGCGCAGCAAGCAATGCTGCTACTGTTGCCTACGCAGGTTCTCAACTTAATGTGGACGCGAAACAAACCAGCCTACCCGCCGTAGCGGATTCAATCGGTTGGCGCAATGCGACGACTGCCAAGCCCTTGGATGTCGATGGCGACAATATCATTGGCACCGACGGGTATACTGGGCGTGCGAGCAATGTTGCCCCCAGTGTCATACCGTCGTATCTCACCTTCAGCTCGATCACTGGTGGCGGCAACTCTTTTGGATACTTCGATAACCCTCTCGATCCTACTGGCATCGACACCGCCCGTGTGGGCTTTCAAGGAACAACCGCCACGAGCGCGGACTTTTTTAGACTTACCATCGTGGGAACTAGCCTCGAAACCCAAGTCCTTGGCCTTGCCATACAGTTTGATACTTACAATGGTGGTGCAGGTCAGAACCAGACGTTTACACTGACACAAACGGTTGGAACGGTCGGCGGAACGGGGCCGAAGACCTCTGACCCTCTCATGATCTTAAATAATGGTTATGATTGGGCGTTTTTTGAAATCACAGGTGCTACTGCGGGTGATCAATTCGTGCTAAGTGCTACCAAGGGGGCGGTAGGTCCTCAATATCTTCAATACGGCCAAGTCGCTTTCGACACCGCGCCCGTTCCCGAGCCATCCACCACCGCCCTTCTCGGCCTTGGAGGCCTCGCCCTCATCCTCCGTCGCCGTATATAACCCGGCCTCGGAAAACCAACCATCCTTCCAACCCCACTCCCCATCACACGGGACGTGGGGTTTTTGCTCACCCCTTCTTAAGCCGCGTTTTGTGTAGGGGCGTGGGAATTCCCACCTTTCAGCTTGCCGCGGTAACGTTTCTCTGCTATCATCCTCACGTAATGGCAACCCTTCTTACCGAACGAACCATCAAGCTGGACTCGAAACACCGGGTCACGGTGCGTAAACCCATGGCCGATCACTACCGTATGGAGCAATACGATGATGGACGAGTTGTCCTTAGACCTATGGAACTCATCTCAACAGAAACTCTGAAAAGCATGAAAAAGGCTGTAGCACTTGTAAAAGAAGGTGTCGCGGGAGCACCTGTCGATATGAACCAAGTGCAGGCCATCCTTGAAGAATCTGAGGCTGATGTTTGAAATTCTATTCGGCGTTCCTGAAATCAAGGAGCAATGGGACTCATTGAACCGGAAAAACAAGGAGGGCAGCATCACACGTGATGAGCTTGACCTTCTTCTATGACGTTGCAAAAAAGTGTTCTTGCACGTGCAAACAGTTGTATATAATATACCCATGTGCCTCGCAAAATTCGCCAACTCATCAAAGAGCTGAAAAAAGCTGGATTTGAGCAAGTTTCAGGTGCAGGGAAAGGATCTCACCGTAAATTTGTTCAAGACAGGTTTCCTGGAGCTGTAACTCTCAGCGGAAAAGAAGGTACAGATGCGAAACAATACCAAGAAAGGGAAGTTAAGAACGCGATAGAAAAAATCAAACAATGAAGACTATAGATAAATACCATATGTGGGTGGAATGGTCTGATGAAGATCAATGCTATATAGGCAAGTGCCCAGACTTAATCACAGGAATTCATGGGGATGATCCAATCACTGTTTTTCAGGAATTGAATCAGGTTGTTAAAGACGTTATTGAGCACCTCGAATCTGTGGGTAAGACGCTTCCAAGTATTCGAACCCGCCCAATGATGGAAGTGGCAATCTGAAAAAGTCCCAGAGCCCACCACCACCGCCCTCCTCGGCCTTGGTGGACTCGCACTCATCCTCCGTCGCCACAAGTAACGGCTTCCGCCTACGCCAAAGGCTATGGCGCGACAGGTCCTCCGTCGTCGCAAGTAACTCGGCCCCGGAAAACCAACCATCCTGCCAACCCCACTCCCTCACCGGGGCGTGGGGTTTTTCGTGGCCGGGGCTTCCAGCCCCGTAGCCTTGCCGAACGTAAAAGAGGTTTCCAACCTCTTCTCTTGAAGTGCAAAGAGCTTATACCACTCCGCAAAACAGACGAGACGATTGATTATTGTTGAGGTATTTGGAAAAGCACTTCGTGATCAATGAGAGTTCCGGATGAATGACTTCTTTGGCTGCGCTTCTCCTTAGTCATGGTGCCCGCACCATTCCTTCGTCGCGCCTTGCCAAAGAAGTCATTCATCTCGGCAATCGTCCCGTCTGTTTAACTCCTTGGTATTACAAAGCTCTTCCACGGACTAATCCCTGTTTTTTTGTATTCTGGAAAAAAAATACAAGTGGCTGTTTAGAATACAGAATCGTCTCTGTTTTGTAGGGTAAGTGGCAGTTTGCAAATGTCAGTCAAATTGTCTGTCTAAATATGTACGGTAAGAAGATGAGTTTTTCTCTGAACCTACTTTCGAAAGAAATCCAAGAACGCGCTAGGATTTTGGGTGCCCAGTAAGTCTAATTTATATCCTGCCCTAGTTGCGTTTGTAGCTGGGGTATTTTTATGTCTAGACGAAAACTGAATGGGTGTCGCTAATTGAATATATATATATATGAAAAATCTGCTAACCTCAATAGCTACTGTGTACCGACCTCTGCAATTACTGATCCTCCTTTCGCTCTTTCAATCATCGATGGCCGCTGAGCCGATCGTGATAGATGACTCCGCTATGACTCGGGATCTTGGTAAGAAAATTGGAGAGCTTGTGGATGGGGAGAAAACTACTGGAGCGAAGGAGCTGATCGAGCAATTATCGCGCAAGACCACAGCGCTAGCATTGACGAAGCCGAGTGATAAAGTGTGCGACGATATTTACAATGACTGTGTGGATAGTGTCGGTATTATTGCTTCTGTCTTTAAATGCGAGAAGTGTGACAAGTGGCATCGCTCTGGATGTGCTACATGCTGGATTTTAAGAGAAGATGGAGTGATGGTGACTAACTACCATGTGTTTGCAAATGCTGAGCACTCGGGCTGGGGAGTGCTTCTACGTGACGGAAGAGTCTGCCCAGTGAAGGAGGTGCTGGCTGCGGACAAGGCGGCCGATATCGCTATTTTTCGAGTAGAAGGTGAGGGGTTCAACGCGCTCAAACTAGGAGAACCACAAAAAGTGGGTGGCGAGGTACATATCATTGCGCACCCAGATAGTCGATTTTTCACATACACCGCCGGATTGGTATCGCGCTACTATACCGCCCGCAGTAGCAAATCAGCGAAGACGATCTGGATGGCTGTGACCGCTGAGTTTGCTCGAGGATCGAGCGGTGGTCCAGTGTTAGACGAATGCGGGAATGTGGTAGGAATGGTGGCGAACACCCAATCGATCTATTATCCAAAGAAGAAAAAATCAGATTTACGCGGACCATTCCAAATGGTGATCCGCAACTGTGTGAGAGTCGCGGGTATTCAGAAGCTGATTGAAGCTAAGTAACGTGTGAGCCCAGGTCTGAGCTGATATAGGCGTGTGCTCAGTAGACTGAGATCTCCAGTTTACTGGACCTGTCGAAAGTCAGAACGTCAAAGGTTGAGTCTCATCGCACGTGCCATTCAGCTCTATCCCTTTATATTTTTGTGCACATGGTTATTCATCAGACAAAACGCCAACACTTTCACCCCGCAATACGCTTCATCTTGCCGCATCGTCTTCCTAGAATACTCCTTTTCCTCTCTCTTAAAAATAAACGTCCTCCATACGCCCCTCGTAAGGCAGTGATAAACTGAAGCACAAGTCTCATGATCCGGGGCTAGTAAATAATAATACCACTTAGTGATTCAAACGAGACGAATGCCGGAGTAATTTCTTGAAATGGCAAGGCACGAAGAGGGAGTGGTGCGGGCACCATGACCGAGGAGTAACGCAGCCATTTCGAGAAAGTGCCCGGCTTCCACTCAACCGCGAAGCGCAAATTAAGTCCCTTGCCTAAAAATAGAACATTCGTCTCTTTTGAAATGCTAAGTGGTATAACGGAGTCTCAGGCAAAAAGCCGTTTGTTGAGTGGTTCAATGATCTGCCGATTAGAACCCAACAACGTAGTGCCTATTTGACAGACTAAATGACACGACGACGAGCCGGACCTGAACTGGTTCAACCAGGAAAGGAAGCCCGTAGGGGATGATTCCAGACAGTATGCCCAAAGTCCCGCTTGGCAACCAACCGAAATCCCGCTCGGCGATGGCCTTACCCTGATCCTCGAAGATTCCTGACTCCGCCCATAGGGGCTCGAGAACAACCGCTGTCAAAAAAACGCCCTTTTTTGACCCAGTGGCTCGGGAAAACTGCGTCCACGAGCCCCAGTTAAGACAACGAATCGACTGTGCTGAAGCTCTTTTTTCACCCCCAAGTACCTCTTTCTCAATAACTTTTCTCAATAACTTTTCTCAATAACTTTTCTCAATAACTTTTCTCAGTTCCGCATTTTTCTCTTGTCTGACCACTGCTCACCCGTCAGATTCTGTTCATTTCACCCTCGACAAAAGGAGTATTCACGATGAGAACCCAACTAATCCCTCGACTGACCGCGGCCCTAGTGGCCACCTACCTCACTTCACTTCTCGCCTTACCCCACGCCACAGCGCAAGAGGCAGAACTCAACGCCACCGGCAAAAAGCTGGAGGCAGCGTATGAAGCTCAAATGAAAACGTTGGAGGCCGACCTCAAGCGCGCCCTCTCCCGCTTCGATGCCGCCGATAAGGCCGCCTATCAAAAAGCCCGCGAAGCAGAGACCAAAGCCCGCAAGCAGTTCGATACTTACAACAGCGGCATCAAAGGCGGCGTCAAAAAAGCCGAAGGCCTCGTCAACCACGCCAAGGGCAAGTGGATCGGTGGAGCCAAGCATGCCATCAAGAATGCCGAAAAGAAACTCAAGGCCGCCAAGAATGACAAGGAACGTCAGGCAGCACAAAAGGAGCTCGCCAAAGCCAAGGAAGGCCTCGCCGCTGGCGAACAGGCTCTCAAGGAGCGCATGCAAGCCCTGGAGTTGGCCAAGAAAGCCGAAACCGAAGGCCCTCGCCTGATCAAAGAAGCCACGGCCGCTCTCGCCAAAGCACAGAGCAATACAGCCCAGGCGCTCAAGCAAACTGGTTTGAGCGACGTCCTCATGGATGGCGCTCTCGATGGCAAACTCGCCAAGTATGTACTGCTCAAGGATGCGACCCCAAAGGGCCTCGCGCTCTTCGCCCAGAAAGACCGCGCCAACATGGCTCTGGTGGACCAACTGCTCGCCAACGAAGACCTCATGACCCTGATGCTCGTCAACGATGGCGCCGAGCGAACCCGAGTGGGCCGCCGCCAAGGCCCCGCCCAATACGGCCCCGCCATGAAGATCTACACGGACATCCTCAAAGCCAGCCCCAAGGCAAAGAGCGGTGTACTGCACGATCTCGCACTCGCCTGTGCTCTTGAGCATTCGGTGCCCAACAAGCTGCGCAGCACCAAAGCGGATACTTCCGCACCTGAATTCGTAAACCCCGTGACGCGTTACCTCACTTACGAAAAGGCCTTTTTAGCGGATGAACTCGATACTGCCTTCAAAGGCTTCAACGCCTGGGAGCTACGCTACGTTATCGATGGCGAAGAGCCCGATGAACTCAGCGCCTGGGGTCGCCGCATGATGCGCAACTTCCGGCCCGAACAAACGCGTGGTGATTACGGCTGGCGCTATGTCCGCATTGTCGCCAGCGACGTTCAATATGGCTCGCAAAACGTGCCTCTCGACCGCGATGAGCTGCAGTTCTTCCAGAACATTATTATGAATGGTGGCGTCTGCGGGCGCCGTGCCTTCTTCGGCCGCTTTGCCCTTCGCTCCTTCGGCATTCCCAGCATCGCCCGGCCCAGTCGTGGCCACGCAGCCCTCGCCCACTGGACGCCCAAAGGTTGGGTGGTCAACCTCGGACCCGGCTGGGGTGGCGGCTACACCAAAACTTACTACAAACACGGCCGCGACTTTGTCGCTACCTCACAAGCCCGCACCAACCGCATGGAGTATCCTGCCGTGAAGCGCGCTCAGTGGATGGGTGATGTGGCCGGCGAGCCACGTGTCTATGGCACAAATCAGGGGGGCACCCCTGACTTCTGGAATGCCATGTCACTGCACCTCCAGCAACGCATCATCACCAAGTCCAATGCACAAACCCTCGAAGCGCTAGGCACAAACCTTGGTGAGGCCGACGGCTCGTCCATCACTGAGGGAGCTGGTGGTAATTCTGAGCGTGTTGAAGAAAAGATCATAGTTGCCGCCAATGGCACCATTGCCATTCCAGCGGCTGCTTACACCTCCGCTAACCGCGGCCAAGTGCAGACGAGCAAAAGCCATGGCCCAGGCATGCAGGTGTTCATGCCGCGTTTCTCCCCAGCAGGCGTGACCATTGTGCGTGGCAGCACCTGGAAAGATGCCGCCAAAGACAGTGATGCCGCTATCCGAGGTCTCAGCTCTGGCTATGGTCGCTACGAAAACTGGGGACTCCGTGCCGCCATCACCGCCCCTGCCGGCAAATCCAACCTGCCTCGCACACTGAGCCTCGCTCTGGGTGATGGCGTCAAAATGGACTTTGTCTATATCAAGCCCGGCAAGTTCACCATGGGTGGCGATGTCGCCAAGGGTGCCAAGTGGAATGGCGCCAACACACCCAAACACGAGGTCTCCATCAGCAAGGGGTTTTACCTCGGCAAAACCGAAGTCACCCAAGAGCAGTACGAGCACATCACTGGCAAGAACACGAGCAACAAGAAGAACCGCGGCAAAGACATGCCTGTCGACACCGTCGGCGAAACTGACGCTGCCCGATTCTGCACCGCTGTTGCTGGAAAAACCGGCGTTGAAGTGAGACTGCCGACAGAAGCCGAATGGGAATATGCCGCACGTGCCGGCAACGATAGTAAATGGTTCTCGGACAACAGCCCCGCAGGCATGCTCGATTACGGTTGGTTTAAGGAGAACGCAGGCATGAAATCGCATCCTGCCGGCACCAAGAAAGCCAACCCATGGGGTCTCCATGATATTTACGGCAACGTGTGCGAGCGGGTTGCCGATCGCTACGATGCCAACTTCTACAAGAACGGTCCTAAAGTGGATCCCATCTCCACAGGCGTCAAACCCACTTCGGTGACCCAGTATGAATTCAGCGCTCCAAAGTCTGGCAGCTATGAACTCAGCAGCATGGTGTGCACCGTCAACTACGGCCAACACCTGATGGTCTCCGCCAATGGTGGCGAAGCAGTCAACATCGGACTACCCTACACCTCCGGTGCTTGGGGCCAGAGCGAACCCGTTCGCGTTGAGCTTCGCAAAGGAGTCAACACCCTCGAATTCCATCGTGTCGATGCCCCGCAAAAAGGCATCGCGGTGAAATCTCACACTCTGAAGCCCGCTCGCTGAGTCATTCTTCTATGACGGCCCCGATTCATTCTTGAATCGGGGCCGTTTTGTTTAGCGTGCTTGGCCGCTTGTCAGCATTGGGGAGCATGGTGTAGTCCTGATGGATCATGATCGCCTTCCGCCTCGCCTATATGCATCGCAATAAGGTACGCGCCCTGCTGGCGCTCGGCTTCGTTAATGCACAAGCAGACATTATCGCAGAGCAAAAGGAGGCCTACGGGGTTCGCATGTCGCAGGCAATGAACCTGCATGCCGATCAAATGGAGGACCTCGCCAATGGTGCGGGCACGCTCGACTACGAACTCAACACCATCGCAGCCAGTGACAAAATCACTGTCGGCGGCGCGCTGTTGATCAATACCGATAAGCTCGGACTTAGTGACTTCGCCTTCACCGACCTCGGTGGTTTGGAGAACGGCACTTACGTCCTGATTTCGGGCGCAACATCGCTGATTGGCACGCTCAATGCCGCTGACCTGAACGGCACGCTCGGCCTCGCTACCATCGATCTACAGATCACCGGTAACGACATCGAACTCGTCGTCAGCGGTCTCGTAGGCGGATCCCCATTCGACACTTGGGCGACCGGCGGTGAGACCTTCGAAGGCGACGCCAATGGAGACGGTCTGCAGGACGGCATGGCCTTCCTGTTCGGGGTCGCGACTCCTAGCACGGACGCCAACAGTCTGCTGCCAGTGGTCACTGAGAACGGCAGCGGTGGTCTGGTGATGACCTTCAGCATGCTGGATGCCGCCACCCGTGGCGCCGCCGCACTGAGCACTGAGCACAGCGGCGACCTCGGCATCACCGATGCTTGGACTGCAGACCTGGTTCCCGATTCGAGCGGGGTCGTGGGCGACGTCACCTTCGTGGTGAGCGGAGCCGGCACCCTGAATGTGGTGGCGACCATCCCAGCAGCGGGCAATGCCATAGACGGCAAGCTCTTCGGACGCGTGCGCGGAACTGAATAAGGCATTAATCCGTCTCACGGTCGGAACACGTAAATTCCCAGAGCGTCGCCTCCCAGACATCAACCCCACCACCGAACGCCTCGGAGAGTGCGTCCCAGCCAATCAAACGTAGATCAGACGCTCCCCCCTCTGGACTGCGCGTGGCTTGACACCGCTTTGTGGCTGGGTCGGCTTGACGACCGCGGCGGGGCTTCATCGTCCTCGCTTGTTGGATGGATAGTAATGTGTTCAGTTGGCAGTGTTTTGTTTTGTAGGTGACTCCACCGAGGCCGAGCAGGGATACGGAGTTTTTCACGTTCACTTGAAAGAGTTATAGCCCTAATCACGTTAGTAGAGATGCTACATCTGGTGTGCTAGCAAACAAATGGCAGTGAATATGACGATGATACGACAACAAAGAAAAACCAATTTCCGAGCCGCTTGCCTAGCTGTTCTTCTGGCATGTGTCTGCATCTTCACCGCCCCGACGCAGGCAGCTCCAGGCGCTATTGCTCAGCACGAAATCACAGCCCTGCAACAAGATCTCGACGGCATAAAATCACAAAACTCAGCAGCCAAAAAACGCCGAGTCTGCAAGACCATCGTGCGCAAGGGTAATGGCTTGATCGAGACCTCCCCCACCGCGCCTAACCGCTTTCACATTCTCGCCCTCATGTTTCAGAGCCAGAAGCTCCTACTTGCGATGGATAGCTCTGACAAAAACCGCGCTGCATTATTTGAAATATCCAGAAAACTGGCCAAGGCCCCCGACAGCTATGCCACCCTCCGACTGGATGCCGACCTTCTCTTCTCCACCATGAGCCTGGATGCTAAAGGTGCTGGTAGGGAACAGCGCGCTGAGGCTCTCAGGACGCTGATCGTGCGCTACCGGGACACTCCAGCCGAAGCCAAATGCCTGATGATCGTAGCCATGATCGCACGCAATATCGAATCCCGTGAGCTCGAGCAGGAGATTGTCACTATCTTGACCGAACGCTTCCCTAGCAATGCAGACGTCGTTCAGTTCCGTCTCAATAACCTAGGCTTCGGCCGCGCCGATGTGCCATTCACTGGAAACTTCAAACGCGCCGATGGCACCACGCTCAGCTTCCCCATCGATCAGCTAGGCCACACCAGCATCGTCGTTTTCTGGTCGAGCCAGATGCCTGGGTATCAGGAGGGATTAAAGAAGATCAGCGAGGAAATAACTGCCTATACCGAACGTTTGAGCGTATTTAGCTTCAACATAGACGAACTACCCGATGCTGGAGAAAAACAACTTCGCAGCCTCGGACTAGACTGGACAGCAGTGCACCTTCCCGGCGGGAAAAACAGCCGGCTGGCACGGATCTTTGCCATCAACAAACCCCAAGGCTACCTAGTCAACCCCCACGGCCACACCCTGCTCATGTCCAGTCTGGCAAAGCATGGCCGCGGGCATGGAGCCCACAAGGAAGTGCTCGTCTCCGATCAGCTCGTGCCACAGGCACGCATCATGGCGCAGCTCCAGTCATTGTACATTGGTGACTTCCTGGCGCTCGGTTTGAGCAAACAACCCACCAGCGCTGCAGGATCGATACCGCAGGAAAAAATCGACGCCATCCTAGCCTGCTTCACCCCGGCTCCGATGCGTTACCGACTTTCACCCGCGCAGGCACTCGCCGACTACACCAAGGCGGAAAAACTCAGTCGCGAGGCCGTCAGCCAGTTCCCCAAGGCACCGAATCTCTGGCAGGTGCGCAACACCCGGATCATCGCATTGTTAGGTATGTGGAAAACCGGCATCGAGCCGAAACACCTCGATGCCGCTGTCGACGAAGCAAAAATCACATTGGCTTCCAACCTTCCCAAAGGCGCAAATGTGGTGCCACAATTCTGCCTGGCAAAGTCCGCCCTGCGACCGGAGAAATCAAATGCCGAATCGATCCTCGTCGACTTCATCAATGCCACCGGCGGCGACGCCGCCCCGGCAACCGCCCACGCCTGCGCAGCCATCCTCGCACTGGAAGCCCACTCAAGAGGCCTGCACAAACAATACCGGGAAAAAACCCTCGCCATGCACAATGAGAGCGACGCCACACTGTGGCCCGTCGTTACCCTCCTGCGGGACCGGTTTTACCAATTCAATCTGCTACACGGCAGCGACCATCGCCGCGAACGCAAAGAATCACGCAGCAACATCATGAACCACGGCTGGAGCACCTCTACCCGACCCTTCCCGAACCTCACACTCAAGACACTCGACGGCAACACGCTGAACCTTCCCAAGGACCACGAGGGAAAAATGACCCTGATCCTCTTTATCGAACCACCCGCCGAGGGCGAGTTCCCGGTCAGCCTCATCGGCAAACCCGCCGAAGGCAAAAAACGACCCCAACAAGGAGCCGTCGATTACGCTTGGAAACGCGCCAGCCAACACATCCACAACGACGTCAATCTGGTCGTCGCATTCCTCACCGAAGACACCGACCGCATCAAAGCCCTGGTCAAAAAACACGACTGGAAATTCCAGGTCGCCACCGTGCCCGACACCATCAAAAACCCCGCGATCCGACAGCTCGGCGTCGTCTCCGCCGACAAGATTGCCAACATCTTTCTCCTCCGCCGCGACGGCACCATCGCCTGGCAAACCACCGGCCTGAAACACCAGTTCTCATTCAGCCACGAGTTCTCCGCCTACCTCGGCCTGACCGTGCACATCGAGCTCTGCGACATCGCACTCGCCTACAAGGCACTGGAAAAAGGCGACTACAAAGAGGCCGCCCGCTTGTTCGCCGGCCCATTCCCGAAGAAAAAAGACGAACGCTTCGGCTGGACCGCCCCCCGTTTCCACGCCCGCGCACTCGCCAACATGAAACTCAAGCAATGGGACACCGCCCTCGAGGACATCGATAAAGCCCTCGCCAACCACGTACCCAAAAGCCACCGCCACGACCCCGACCACCCGTGCGCCGCCAGACACGAAATGCTCACCCTCAGAGCCATCATTCTGGAAAACCTCGGTCGGACCACCGAAGCCTCCACCACCAGAAAACTCGTCCCCCCCAAACCCACCCCCTACCGGAAATCCATCTACTCAGAATTCCACGAGAAGTTGAAGGAGCTGAGGCTGAAAGCGGGGAATCCGTAGTGGTGGCTGGGTAAATTGAATATCCAATATTTCATTCTTACTTACCCTCCGGCACCAGACCGATCATGCCGGAGTGATTTCTTAATAAATCAAGGCACGACGAAGGAGTGGTGCGGGCACCATGACTAAGGAGAAACGCTGATTTACCAATAAAGCACCCAGTACCCGCTTCATCCGCGACGCACCATTTTACAAACTTCAAGAAATAACATTCGTAGGGTGAGGTAGGCTAATAGCCCCTAAAATCTGACTATCCGATCGATTACTCAGCTAATATTTGAGTTCCTGGCTCGAGTAAAATGCGATCACCTTGAATATACTGTGTTGCTTGCTAACAGTTAACAGTGAGTGTATCAGTGGGCCGCTTCTAGCTTGCAAAAATTGGTTCCAGTGATTGATTGACCATATGCCCGAGATGCTACCATCACAGACTCAGGTCCATTTTCTACCTCACCGTATGCGGTCTCTCCGAGCATTTCGCCCAAAAGGCATGCTCCTAGCTGTCAGTGTCCTATCCTGTCTGTTCTGCCTAGCGACGGCAAGGGCCGAGGAACTTTCCGCACAATGGAAAAGTGAGGTTTTCCCGCTCGTCGAGCACCATTGCTACGACTGCCATGGCGACGGATCGCACAAAGGCGACCTGTCGCTGGATGACTTCGGCAGCATCGCCGAGATGCAGGCAGATCGGGAGCGCTGGAAACGCATCCGCACCCACATCAGCCAGCGCCTGATGCCGCCATCCGATGAAGAACAACCGACAAGCGAAGAACGCAAAAAAATACTCCGCTGGATAGATGCTGCTGTCTTCCCGGTGGATCCCGACAATCCCGACCCCGGCAGAGTCACCTTGCGACGGCTCAACAAGATCGAGTATGAGAACACCTTGAACGACCTTCTCGGCATAAAGATCAAGGTGCAGAAGTTGCTGCCTCCGGATGACTCAGGCTACGGATTCGACAATATCGGCGACGTGCTGACGCTCTCGCCCGCACACCTTGAGCGCTTGCTTAGAACCGCGCGTATGGCGCTGGATAAGACGACTCACCCCGGCCCCATGCCCTACCCGACTCAGACGATATTGGGAAATAGCCTGAAGGGATCTGGCCGGAGCAGTGGACGCGGGCACTATTTTACCAAGAACGGCGAGTCGTCAGGATCTGTCAATTTCACCAAAGCCGGACGCTATAAGCTACGCATCCACGCCGGAGGAACGATGGGTGCTAAACAAGCACCACTGATGGAACTCTACCTTAATAGCAAAAAGCTGAAGAGCTGGGAAGTGACAGCTCCGCTCGATCGCCCAGATTTCTACGAGATTGAAGTCAATATTGAGCAGGCTGAAAAACAAGAGCTCGCGGTCAGTTTCACCAACGACTTTTACGACCCGGACTACCCAGACCCGAATGCACGTGACCGCAATCTGCTTGTCGCAGGGGTGCAGATCACTGGACCACTCGACGGACCTCGCTCTAACAAACCGAAAAGCCACCGCCAAATCTACGGTGAGCGTGGTGATTTTGGTTCGGATGAAGCGTGGGCTACGGACATTTTCAAACGCTTCGCCCAGCGCGCCTTTCGCAGGCCTCTGGAGCCCGGAGAAGCTGAACGCTATTTACACTTCGTGCGCCTCGCTCATAAAGGAAACCAAAGCGCGGAACACGGCATCCGCCAAGGCCTAGAAGCCATGCTAATTTCTCCCTCATTCCTTTTTCGTGAGGAACCCCAACCCGAACCTGATAATCCAAAGCTGATTCATCCGATCAGTGAGCATGTGCTCGCGTCTCGTCTTTCCTATTTCCTGTGGTCCACCATGCCGGACGCAGCCTTGATGCAACGCGCCGACAAAGGCGAATTGCGCGCTAACCTGGATAGTGAAATCGAGCGTATGCTTGCCTCTCCGCGGGCTAAGGAATTCGTGTCCAACTTCACCGGTCAGTGGCTGCAGCTGCGGAACTTGGCCACCTCAACACCTTCCAATAAGGCATTCCCGAAATTCCGATACGCCCTGAGCATGGCCATGCTGCGCGAGACCCAAATGCTCTTCGCCCACATGATCCGTCAAGATGCGCCTCTAACCGACCTGCTAAATTCCGACTACACTTTCGTCAATGAACGGCTCGCCAAGCACTACGGCATCAAGGGCGTGAGCGGCGAAAAGTTCCAAAAGGTCTCGCTAAAAGGCACGCCACGCCGTGGCATACTCGGCCACGGATCATTCCAGGTCATCACCTCTCACCCGCTGCGCACTTCCCCCGTCCTAAGAGGAAAGTACGTGCTCGAAAACCTGCTCGATATCGCACCACCGCCGCCGCCACCTAACATCCCACAGCTCAAGCCACCCACGAAAAAGGGCAGCGCCCTGAGCCTGCGCGCACAAATGGAAAAACACCGTGATGACCCACGCTGCAGTTCCTGCCACGCCATGATGGACCCGATCGGCTTCAGCCTTCAGAACTTCGATGCCGATGGCTCATGGCGGAAGACCGAAAACGGAAAACCCATCGATGTCACTGGCGAGCTCGATGGCGGTCGGGAATTTCAGGGGGCTGACGAACTCATCGCGCTACTCACCAAAGATCACCAGAACGATTTCCTCCGCTCAGTGTCCTCTAAAATGCTCACCTATGCGTTGGGCCGGGGAACCGATTGGTATGACAAACCAGCGATCGATCGCATCATCAAAGAAACCGAAAATGCTGGGACAGGCACGCGTGCGATGATCAAGGCAGTCATCCGTTCCGTGCCCTTCCAATACAGGCGCGGCGATGGTTGATAGACTTCAACCTCCCACTCAGTATAATCGATAGAACCTTAACACTATGCACTCACGCCGGACATTTCTAAAAAGCATCGCCGCGACACTTGCGCTACCGCAGCTCGAATCGCTCGCAGCGGTTTCAAAAACAGCGCCAGCCCACCCACTGCGCCTAGGCTTCGTCTACATCCCCAATGGCGTGAACGTAGCTAAATGGCAGCCAACAGGCAGCGGAGCCAACTACCAACTATCTGAAACGCTCAAGCCACTAGCCGGACTGCGCGATCAATTCTCGATTCTCAACCACCTCAATCACGAAAAAGCCTTCGCCAATGGTGACGGCGCCGGCGATCACGCCCGCGCCAACGCCACCTTCCTCACCGGCTGCCAGGCAAGGAAGACCGCGGGTGCTGACATCTCGCTGGGGGTTTCCGCCGATCAACTCGCCGCCCGACAAATCGGACACCACACGCGCCTCTCCTCACTCGAGCTTTCCACCGATCCTCCACGTCGCTCAGGCCGCTGTGACTCTGGCTACTCCTGCGCCTACCAATACAACCTATCCTGGCTGGATGAAAACACCCCGGCGCCTGCCGAGCGCGACCCACGCCTAGTTTTTGAAAAGCTCTTTGGTTCTGGAAACATCAAGGAGGACGCACGCCGCCGTCATTACCAACACAGCATCCTCGACTTCGTCAACGAGGACGCAAAACGCCTGCAAAAACGTCTTGGATCGACCGATCGTGGCAAGATCGAGGAATACATGACCGCGGTGCGCAGCATCGAACAGCGCATTGAGAAGGCTGAGAAATTTAGCGTTGCGGTTCCCGAAACCGAGCGTCCGAACGGCATCCCGAATTCCTACAAAGAACACATCCGCATCCAGTTCGAACTGATGGCAATGGCCTTCGAAACCGATTCCACTCGCCTCTCGACTTTCATGCTCGCTCACGATGGTTCGAACCGCTCCTTCCCTGAGCTGGATATTCACAGTGGCCACCACGAACTTTCCCACCACCGGCTGAACAAAGAACATCTAGAGAAAATCGCCCAAATCGACCTTTTCTACATGGAGCAGTTCGCCGTCTTTCTGAACCGACTCAAAAACACCAGCGAAGGTGAGGGCTCCGTGCTCGATCATTCCATGATCGTCTATGGCAGCGGCATCAGTGATGGCAACAGCCACAACCACAAAGACCTCCCCGTGCTCCTCGCCGGCGGCGGCAATGGCAGCCTCAACCCCGGTCGTATTATCGAGGCAAAAGAAGGCACCCCGATGACCAACCTCTACCTCTCACTGCTCGACCGCATGGGAGTAAAGTCCGAGCGAATCGGTGACTCCACAGGCAGACTGGAAACGATCTAATAGGTCACTAGGGCTTTCAAAATCCGGATTGTCGTTTTTTCATCCAATTTCCAGGAATGGTGTCCAGCGCCCCCAAACCCTCGATGGGTAATTAGAGTAAGGTGGATTCTAAATTCGGAAACCATAAGGAACTCCTTCTTTCAACACGGTATTTCCTGATACTGAATCAGCTCAATGAGCCTCGTGGTAGCGTAGAGGGATTTATTGTAGAACGATTGGCTTAAAAGAATAAAATATTACGTATCTAAATCTACATATACGGGTGTGGAAAGGATGTTCTGAGCTGTGCCGTCCCGCTAGCTACTTTACTCAGCGAAAGTGCTGCTAAACGCCACGCACGACAGGACAGCCCTCAGATTTTAGTTCACAGCTGGGGGAATTCCCGCTAGTATAGGTGGTTCATGAAAACTTTTTTATCTATTCTAGTGGGCTTCGCACTCACATTCAAGGCAGCTGCCGAAGATATAGTTGTCGCCACAGATGAGTGGGAGGGCTACACCTCAAAAGACGGGCAAGGCTATTACATTGATTTACTAAAAGCCATCTTCCCGGCCCCAGAGTACTCGCTCAAGTTTGAGTTCGTCCCCTTCAAGCGCTCACTACTGATGCTGAAGTCTGGTAAAGCTGATATTCTACTCGGAGCCTATCCAGATGACGTTCCAGCTGCCTACTTAACCAAGTACCCCACCAACGCAGACTCTATCAGCGCCGCACTCAATAAAGAACTAGCAGAAAAATGGAAAGGGCTAGAATCTCTGACAAACAAAACTGTGGTCGCAAAAAATGCCTACGCCTTCGACCGCTACTTCAAAACTCCCATCAAGTACGCTGAAAAGAACAACCTAAACTCTATGCTTCAAATGCTAAAAAAAGGTCGAGTCGACGCTGTTCTCGATTTTAAAAAAGACATCCACCTCGTCTGGGAATCTCTTGAGCTCGAGCAAAACTTTGTCATCATCGACGACGTCATCCTTGAGAATGTCTATTCCGCTTTTACGCTCAAAAAACCTAAGCTCAAAGAGCACTATGAGACAGCTTTTCTCAATCTCTATGAAAGCGGTGAAGTGCAGAAAATGATGCTCAAACACAAGCTCTCGGACGCAAGAGCACCAGTAATCAAGGACGAAGGAAAGACCCAACCACCAAAAATGGACGGCCTCAAAAAGTAAACCTAAGTGTCGCAAAGTGAAGTTGTGGTAAATCCATACATACGGCAAGCTGTTTGCAAATGACCATCTACGTATCAGAGATTTCCTACCACAAAGCCCAATCGACCTTTGAGCGCCTCAATAGTGAGACTGCCTACAATTTTGTCCCTGTAGCCGAAGACGAAGATTCGCTCTCCGCTGCGATCAAGGACAACCAGATACAGGCGTTCATTGCTGACATCTACCCCTACACAGGGGCTCTTTACAAAGCTCTTCCTAAAGGTGGAATCATCACGCGCTACGGAGTGGGCCACGACAGCATTGATAAAGACCAAGCTAGCGAAAATGGCATCCACGTAGCCAACACCCCGGGAGTTCTGGACAACGCCGTGGCCGAGCACGCCTGCTGGATGATTGGCAGCTCTGCTCGCCACCTTCACACAGCTCACAAATCAACAGTTGCTGGAGAATGGGCCCCGCAAGGTGGTGTCGAACTGCGCGGCCGCAAGGTTGCGATCCTCGGCTTTGGAAGAATCGGCCAAGAACTCTGTAAGAAACTCACCTACGGCTTTGGCATGGATGTGACAGGTGTCGACATCCGCCCAGAGGAAGATTTTGCTGACCTAAAAGAAAGCGTCGGCTTCAGTAAATACACCACGGATCGTGCCGCGGCTCTCGCCGAGGCCGACTACGTAGTCCTCCTCATGGCTGTGGTCCCAGCGACCAAGCACATTGCTAATACTGAGTTCTTCAAAGCGATGAAGCCATCAGCCATTTTAGTCAACTCCGCACGCGGTGCGCTGGTCTGTGAAAACGATCTCTACGACGCACTGCAAGACGGCACTATCGCAGGTGCAGCTCTCGATGTGTTCGAGCAAGAACCCTACCAGCCGCAGGATGCAGCCAAGGATCTCCGCAGCCTGTCCAACATCCTCATCACCCCACACGTGGGCTCAAACACTGAGGAGTCAAACGCTGCAATGGCCAGCACTGCAGCTCAAAACATCATCACGATTCTTGAGCAAGGTCCAGACGCCTGCGCCAACATCGTCAACCGATAATAGCATGCCTGTTCGCCTCGTCGTCATGGGAGTCTCTGGCTGTGGTAAATCCACCGTTGGTCAGATGATTGCCGATAGTCATCACCTCCCATTTCTGGATGGTGATGACTTCCACCCGGCTTCTAACATCCAAAAAATGGCGAGTGGGACTGCTCTCAACGATGATGATCGCCAGCCTTGGTTAGAAGAACTAGCACGCCAACTCAAGAACCACGAAGACGGGTGCGTGATCGCGTGCTCGGCCCTAAAGCTCCGCTACAGGGACACTCTACGGTTAGCTGATGGCGTCCGATTTATCCACCTCTCTGGTGACAAGGCCACTCTCAGTGCTCGGCTCAATGATCGCAGTTCGACCACCGACCATTTTATGAGCGATGCCTTGCTCGATAGCCAACTAGACACTCTCGAAGACCCTAGCGCTGAAGCTGGTGTCATCACTCTCGATATTCAACAATCGCCCGACGCTCTGCTCAAAGACGCGCTGGCACAACTTTCCTAACACTTCCATGTCTGAAACATTTTATAAAATCAACGTCACAGAACACAACGAGCTCGTCTCTGCTGCCTATCAGGCAAAAGGATACGATAAACAAGAAGCTGACGAAGCCGCTGAAATGGCTGCCGCAGCGACTTGGCACGGCAACCGCACACACAACGCCCTCAAGGCTCTCCACCTCGACGACCTCTTTGGCTCAGCTAAGGGCGGCTGCGTCCCCAAGGCTGAGATCGAAGTGCTAGAGTCTCGCTTCAAAGCGACTGAAGTCTGGAACTCCAACAAAAAACTCGGTCAATCCGTGGCAAAACGCGCCTTTGAAAGAGCAATGGAACTCGCTGAGATCTACGGCGTTGGCATCGTTTCAGTCGACAACGCCTTCCACTACCTTTGGGGTGGTGGCTATGTGATCGAGGCCGCTAAACGCGGCTACATCGCCTACACGAACTGCACGTCCACACTCGCGGAAGTGGTCCCCTTCATGGGTAAGACTCCAACCCTAGGCACCAACCCTCACAGCTGGGGCTTCCCAACCACAGAAGCTCTCGGATATCCAATCGCCATCGATTGGGCCACCTCTACCTGTGCCATGGGCCGTGTCCAACAACTCAAGCGCGAGGGTGGAACTCTCCCACCTTTGGCTGCGGTCGACTCAGACGGCAATCCAACAACTGACCCTAACAAGGTGCACGCCCTACTACCATTTGGCGCACACAAAGGCTACGGCATGTCATTGATCAATGAGCTAACAGCCGCCTACATCGGCGGATCACTGCCACTCCACCGTGGGCGCACATCTCCGAGTGCTGACGAAAAATCAACCACCTCCTTCTTCTTCCAGATCATTCACCCCGATGCACTCTCTGGTGGCGACTTTGCCTGCGGCAGAGACCAGACGGAGAATATCAAAGCCGTTGTCGACAACATCCTCACGGAAGGCAACGAGCGCAGCCTGCTACCTGGTCAGTTAGAAGCAGAGGCTGCAAAAAGATCCGAAGCGGCAGGTGGCCTACTCTTCTCATCAGCCGAGATTGATGAGCTCAACGAGATCGCAGAATCCCTAGGATTCCCAGCATTCAAAAAAGAACCAGTGAGCTAATCCCATGACTGAATATCTCCACAAGGACGTCTTCCTCGACACAGCAACCGCACGCACGCTCTACCACGAGACTGCTGCCGAGCTGCCTATCATCGACTTCCACACCCACCTTCCAGAAGGTGAAATACTCGACGACCACCGCTTCTCAGACCTCTGGGAACTCTGGCTCAAGCACGACCACTACAAGTGGAGATTGATGCGCGCCTGCGGGATCGAGGAAGCCAGAATCACCGGTGACGCTACGCCTTGGGAGAAATTCGAAGCCTTCGCCAGCATCATGCCCCTCGCTCCGGGAAACCCAGTACATCACTGGGCGCACTTCGAGCTCAAGCGGGTTTTCAACATCCATCTAACTCTCAGCAAAGACACTGCGGAAGAGATCTGGAATAATGCGAATCATCAGCTTCAAAATGACTCCACACTCAGCGTGCGTGGGTTGTTAGAAAAATTCAACGTCGTCCGCGTGTGCACCACCGACGACCCGACAGCTTCCCTAGCTCATCACAAAGACCTAGCAGAAAAGTACTCAACAGTCAGCGTGCTACCAACATTCAGACCTGACACCGCGCACAACGTGCAGGTTCCAGCTGAATACAACGAATGGCTACAAAAGCTAGGGGGACTCACTGGCAATAGCATCGAGAGCTATAAAGATCTTGTCGTCGCCCTACAAGCCAGACACCAGCATTTCCAAGACCATGGCTGCCGACTCTCCGATCACGGACTTTCATACGCACCGCAACGCGACGCTTCTGAAGCTGAACTAGAGGCTATTTTCAGCAACGCTCTCAATGGCCAAGCAGCCTCTGATGACGAGTGGGAAGCATTCGCCTACGCCATCCTCAAGCACGTGGCAGAATGGAACCATCAAGCCGGATGGACCATGCAGCTCCACCTCGGCCCACAACGTAATGTCAACTCATCCACTTCTCTAATAACTGGTAAGGATAGTGGGTTCGACACTATGGGGAGTAAGCCTCAGACAGAAAAGCTCATCAGCTTTCTCGATGCGCTCAACTCCGCAGGCATCCTCGGCAAGACCATCGTCTACAACCTCAACTCCGTGGAGTCCGAGCCGATCTGCTGCGCTCTGCAGAACTTTCAGAACGAAAAAGCCCAGGGACTCCTTCAGTACGGCCCCGCCTGGTGGCACCTCGATCACATCCGCGGAATCCGTGAGCAATTCGACATCCTCAGCTCGCTCGGAGCGATTGGCACCTCAATCGGTATGCTCACCGACTCACGTTCCTTCACCTCCTACGTCCGCCATGAATACTACCGCAGACTCCTCTGCCAGTACATTGGTAAAGCTGCAGAGGCGGGAGAAATCCCGAGCGATCCAGCAACACTCAAAACTTTGATTGCTGACATCTGCTACAACAACCCGAAAAACTACTTCTCATGGTAGCCCCCTCTTGAACTGGCTCATCACTAGTAAAATGGTCTCCATCCTCTTCAATAAATACCACACATTATTTTACCTATGCATTTCTTAGAAAATTTATTCAACCTTCACGGCCAAGTCGCAGTAATCATCGGCGGCACTGGTGAACTCTGTGGCCACATGGCCCTAGGCCTAGCTCAAGCAGGCGCTAATGTTGTCCTCGTTAGTCGCTCAGAAGCGAAAGCTAAAGACAGAATCCAGCAAATCGAAGCAGCGGGCGGCACCGCATACTTCGTCGCAGCCGATGTGGCAGATAAAGCCTCCATCCAACAGGTGCTAGACTCCGTGCTCGAACGCTCTGGCAGAGTAGACATCCTGATCAATGGCGCAGGCATCAACTCGCCTACTCCTGTACTAGAAATCACCACTGAGGAGTTCAACAACATCCTCAACATCAACCTCACGGCCACGCTTCACGGCTGCCAGGTATTTGCAAAGCATTGGTTAGAGAACGAGCAACAAGGGAGCATCATCAACCTGGGGTCGATCTCCGGTCTCAACCCACTCTCCCGTGTCTTCTCCTACTCAGCCTCAAAAGCTGCAGTGCACAACCTCAGCAAGAACCTTGCACGCGAGTGGGCCGACCAAGGCATCCGCGTCAACACCCTCGTGCCTGGATTCTTCCCTGCCGAACAAAACAAAGCAGTGCTCAATCCGTCCCGAGTCGAGTCGATCATGCAACACACCCCGATGGATCGATTTGGCTGCCCAGACGAACTAACAGGAGCCACCATCTTGCTCGCT
>Ga0233410_10000186_pt1 | contig 21720 bp, 25 predicted proteins | sample Na_anoxic_1_MG_FD_179869 | JGI IMG/M metagenome (GOLD analysis project Ga0233410, IMG submission 179869) | Seawater microbial communities from Saanich Inlet, British Columbia, Canada - Na_anoxic_1_MG | ecosystem: Environmental > Aquatic > Marine > Inlet | place: Canada: British Columbia...
AACAGAAAGGGGCAGCAGGAAACATTGAGTGCTTCGCACGCTGGTGGCTGGTGGCTGGTGGCTGGTGGCTTGACTTGTTTGGCTGGAGGTGCTTATGGCATTTAACAGAAAGGGGCAGCAGGAAATTGTTGGATTTGTTTTGATAGTTGTTTTGGTTGTGGTTGGACTGATGGTTTTTTTGGTGCTTTCACTTAGGACTTCGGATGAGGGGGATGATAGTCTTGAGGTTGCTAATATTTTGAGTGCTGTTATGAAACATACTACTGAGTGTGCGATTGTTCGTGAGCCGGATTATGATGATTTTGAGGATTTGTTTAAGAGTTGCAATGGAGGGAAGCGTTGTAATAACTTGGGTGAAGATGCGTGTGATTATCTCAATGAGAGCTTAAGGAACGTTGTGGAGGCTCTTATGGCAACTGAGGCTAGCGTGAGTGCTTATCAGGTTGATTTCTTTGCTGAGGAAGAAGATGGGCAGATTGGACTTTTGCAGATTGCTGAAGGAAGTTGTGCTGGGACTGTTTCTGCTGCTCAAAGGAAGATTGGCGATTTGTTTGTTAGGATGAAAATTTGTACGCCTATTTCTGTTTAGATGTCAATTGTTATTTGGTTTTCTTGTGGGAAGTGTAACTGGATTTAGTAATGTTTTGGGAATGGTTGTTAAAATTAGCACGTGGAGGAACACGGATTCTCACCACTCAAGGTGTACCCTCGGCTTCAGGCAGGATTGGTTTTTGTAGTGATTGTTATTTTACTTGGGAGTGCTTAGATGTCAATTATTATTTGTAGTTTGTCGATTATTAGTACGGGCATTAATGATTCTCTTTTGCCGACTTTTTCGGCGTGGAATTCGATGAATCCGAATCTTTCTAGGACTTTAATGTCGTCTCTTACTGATTTGAAATCTCTTCCTAAAAATTTTGCTAGGGCGTAGATTGATTTTGGATGCTTTGATTTTAGTGCGTATAGGATTCGTGCTTTTTCGTTACTTAGGAGATTTCGAAGGAGCTTGATGTCAGAGAAATCGTGTGATTTATCTGCTCCGATTAGCTTTGAAACGAAACTCCCCTTGTTTACATTGACGTCAACATACCTTACTTTTATCTTCTTTTTTCCTGCCACAGGGGGGAGCGAAGCTTAGGCTTCGCGTTGTTGGTTTTTAGTTGTTGGTTGTTGGTTTTTAGGGCTTTGCCCGACTTGAACTGCTTGATTTATTGATATTGAAATTTTTTGCATTAGGGAATTTAGCTTTTTTCCTATTACGATAATTTTTTGAATTAATATTGTGAATGTTTCCTCAGTAATATATCTTAATTCTCTAGCTACAATTATCATACTTTCAACTTCTTTACACGAGCCCATTGCTATGTTTAAAAAATTCCTTAACTCTTTATTTGAGTCTCTACCACAACCTTCTGCAATATTATTTGAAATTGATAATGATGCTCTCCTCAACTGTGAATTCATTGCGTAAAGTTCTTCTTTTGGGAGACTAGTTAGCTTTGAAATTATATCTTTATGAAGACTTACTGCATCCTGCCACACTCTCATGTTTTGGAAATTTTGTGCCATATTTTATATATATGGTATGTTTATTTAGATATATAAAGATTATGTTTTGTATATATGGGTGTTTTTATACCATATATACAAAATGAGTAAAGTTTGTTAACGATAAAAATCTTTAATATGTGTTGTATATTTTTGTAATAACGAAAGCTTTATAAAGAAACTAGCAAAAATAGGTGTTTTGTGGGGGTATTGGTAAAAGGATGAAGAGTAAGCTTTATATAGTGAAAATGAGTCTTTTGATTACGCGTTATTGTTTATCAATAATGCTGACTAGTCAGTGTTCATAAAGGGACCCTCTAGTGATGACAACTTATAACGCTCCCTAGTTATAAGAAACAAAAACTTTTACTCTTCGAAAATTTATTTTCGTTGCAATAAGAAATTATTGTCAAGAGCAAAAGTTTTGCCTGCCAGGCTATTACAAACGTTGAACTCGGTTTAACCCGAGGCCTTGAATAAGGCGGCTAAAATAATAGTGCTGAAAGGAGGTTTTAAAATAATGAAAAAAATATTTAAAAAAGCTATTACAGTTTTAGGAAGCGCTGCTTTAATCGGAGCTACTGTAGGTGCGGCTGCTGCTGCTGCTTACCCAATGCCGTTTACAAGTAATACTGCTATCGTTGTTGGTGCTAACGCAGCTCCATCTGATAACATTGCTGCTTCTAGTATTGCTTCTAACTTAGACGCTGCTTCTGCAGGTGGATCTGTAACAACATTAACTGGTGCTACAGGTGTAACTGAAGATGAGGTTGTTCTTGGTGGAACAATTAATGCTTCAGGATATAAAGTTGAAACTACTATGACAGATGCTAAGATTTCCTCTCTTTTAGATGAGAAAATCTCTTGGGATGATGGTGATGGTTCTGACGATTACGATATTCACGAATCAATTGTTATTGATGGTGACATGAGTGTTCTTACATCTTTTAACGATGAAGACTTAACTGGTGTTGCTCTTAGCAATAACATGGCTCTTGAATACCGATACTACTTTGATGATGCAATTCCAATCGAAGCAAGTGTTGCTGCTAATGCTGATGATCTTTATTTGACTATCTTAGGACAGTCTTATGAAGTTACTAACATCACATCTAGTACTATTTCAGTTGTCACTTCTGAGGAAATGTCAGTTGGAATCGGTGAGAGTGTTACTGTTCAAGGTAAAACTTTTACTGTTGATGATTTAGCTTCTGGATCTGCTAGAATTAATGGTGTAACTATTAGTGAAGGTAACTCTAAGAAGATTGATGGTCTTCAGGTTGAAGTTGATGCTGACAGTATCTTCTATAATGACAATTTTCCAGAGCAAGCTAGTCTTACTTTGAAGATTGGAGAAGATATCTCTAAGACTTATACAAATGGCGATGAATACATTGGAGAAGATGAGGACGATCCATTATGGACTTGGACTATTTCTGATCCTACAACTGCCGGAGGTTATATTGGTGTTTCATACAACGTTAACATTAATGATGCTGACGATAATGAAGCAGAAGATACTATTAAGTACGCAGGTGCTGGATATATCTTACCAGAAAATTTTGCTAAGGTAAAATTAGATGGTTTAACTGATGTTGATTACGAGGACGTTACAGTGAAATTCACTACAAGGGACTTGTATAATTCATCTGACAGCGCTATAGCTGTTGAGGATGAGGAAGTTGTTGTAATTTCTGCTGAATCTACTTCATCTATCACAGTTGGTAGTGAAGAGACAGACGAGATTTACTTATTCTACGCTAATAACGCTTCTGTTACAGAAACTGCTGCTGCAAATGGTACTATTGAAGTATTCTATCGAGACCATGAAGGAGATAATACTCCTACAAACAAGGCCCGATATGTTGCTCAACATGACCTTGGAGTAACAAATGAGATGTCTGAAGCTACTATCGGTACTATCGAGGTAGGTGATTCTACAGTTATTATTTCGGCTACTGTTGCTGGTGGTGCTATGACTTTGTCATTTAGCAATCCTGCTGATGCAACTGGTGTTTCTGCATACGACATTGACTTAAATGTTAGTGGTACTGCAATTTCACAATCTGCTGGTACTCTTGAGCAATTAGGAGCTACTGCAGAGGATGCTGATGCTGGTGATATTACAGTAAGAGGGATTGACGTTTCTACAAAGGAAGAGTCAATCATGAATTACTTTGGTATTATTGTTGCTGAGGATGATTCTGCTGGTGTAGAAGGCAATGCTAACGAAGATGAGATTACTTTAAGTATCCCATCTGATCAGGTTTATGCAACTGTTTCTGTTGTTGCTGGTGGAGAAGCTAGTACAACTGAGGAAGCTGGTGTTATGACAGTTATGGACAACGCTGTGTCGTCTGTTGCTGGAAAGAACTTGATTGTTGTTGGTGGTTCTGCTATCAACTCTGTTGCTGCTGATTTGCTTGGTGGTGCTTACTCTGAAGGTATGTTTACAACTGAAACTGATGTTGCTGCTGGACAGTTCATGATCGAATCTTTCGACCGTGCTGGAAAGACTGCTCTATTGGTTGCTGGTTATAATGCTGCTGATACAGAGAAGGCTGTTACTTACTTGCTTAACAAAGACGTTGATACAACTGTCGGAGTTAAAATGATAGGTACATCTGCTAATGAAGCTACTGTAGTATAAGTTTAATACATACATAAAAAATTATTTATTTTTTATTTTTACTTCGCCCTTCGGGCTTTCCTTCGGGAAGGTTTCGAGGGGCTTTTTTTATTTGGTATTAAAAAGGGAGTGTGCAAATGTTTTTAATCTAGATTTTATATACTAGAATATGGAAGATAAAGTTAAGATTTTGGTCGCTGCGCCGATCTTTGATGGAATGAAATATTGTATTGACAAGTTTGTTGATAGAATTAAATCTCTTGATTATGAAGATTATGATATTCTTTTAGTGGATAATTCTAAGACTAATTTATTTTATGAGGAAGTGAAAAAGAAGCACGATGTTGATGTTATGTATTTATCATTAGATGTTCCTAATATGGAGAAAATTATTCGGAGCCGAAATTATATTCTTGATTATGCTGTTGATGAGTCTTATGATTATATTTTGATGATGGACTGTGATGTTATTCCTCCTGCAAATATCTTAAGTAAATTGTTGTCTCATGAGAAGGAAATTGTCAGCGGTCTTTATTTTGGGTTGTTTGGCCCTACTGGGAAACAAAAGAATGATACTGTTGCATGGAAGATTGCTAGTGATAAGGAAGTTGCGGAAATAAATCTAAGGTTTCCTGAATTTATTAAAAAGCATGGCATTCCTCGTAGACATTTGACTGAAGAAGAAGTAAAAAGTGGTGAGCTTCAGGAAGTGATTATTCCATCTGCTGGATGCATGTTACTTAGCAGGGAAGTTTTTAAGAAAATAAGATATGGATTATTGGATGTATCAGGTTACGAAACCAGTGATGATATCTTTTTTTGCCAGAAAGCTCGTGAGGCTGGGTTTAAACTTTATTGTGACCCGAGTATAAAATGTGAGCATCTTATATTTGGGAAGTTTAAGGAAGATGGTAATGATTTGGTACATCCTGCTTATTGATAGTTTTAGCGATGATTTTTTAAACTCTTTTTATGGTATTTATTTATGAGAAAAATACAGACGCAGGCGGAGATTGATCGGAAGAAAAAGAAGAATCAACTCTTGGTTGGTGGTGTTATGATTGCTTTGTTGGTTATGTCGACTTTGGGATATTCTTTGATGAGTGGAGATAGTGATGGTGGTGATAAGTCTAGGGTGAATGAGGCTGGTGTTGATTTTATTAGACAAAATGGTATTTGGATGACTGAGATTGATGGTAATGTTTTTGGGTTTCAGAATTTGCCGTCGGAGGTTTCGAATATTAATGTTAACACGTCTATTAATTTGGAGGAATATTCTGGGCAGCCTTTGTATTTTGTTAATCCTAATGAGGGGATTAATGAGGTGCTGACTAATATTGGGAATTATATTATGAGGTACCAGGAATCTTGTCTTGCGAATGAAACTTGCGATGGGGATTTGCCTGAGAAGGATTGTGATAGTAATTTGATAATTTTTGAAGTTGGAAATAATACTGAAGTATATCAGGATGAGAGTTGTGTTTTTATCGTCGGGGATACTTTGAAGGCGACCGATGCATTTTTATATAAACTTTTGCATATATTATAATGGTTGCTCAAAGAGTACCGCAAATATAAGGAGAAAATAAATGGTTAAAAAATCAGGAAAAAGGAAAAGGAGAGCTGTGACACGTAATAGTGTGCCCTCTAAATTGGGAACTAAAGTTCCATCTTCATCGAGCAAGAAGCCTAAGTATACTGAGGATGAATTAGAGGAGTTGGAAGCTGAGGGTGAGTTGCCGAAGAAGTCGATTCGGAAGATGGAGGATAGGCAGTTGCTTTGGTTTGTGATTATAATCGCTGTTGTTTTTGGTTCGTTTTTGATTCCGTATTTTTGGATAGAGAGCAGTAAAGTTTTTGCGTATAATGGTGCTGATTGGGCAATTGAGGATTATGAGAATCTTAGGATTTATCATGGGCGGTTTGCGTCGCTTGGTGGTGCTAATTTAATGTATAATGTTTATTTAAGAGTTGATCCTCGAGAAAATTACGTTGCAACTGAAGGTACTTTTGATAAATTTAAGAATGGTGGTATTGTTTCGATGTCGCCTGAAGTTGATGCGTGTAGGGGTGAGTTGTCTAGAGTTATGCTTGATCTTGGTTCGTTTTTGAGAGATGGTGTTGGTGTTGGAAAGCTGTATGCTGGGTCTAATGATCGGAATACTGCAGTTGAGAGCGATCGAAGATATGCCGTATGTGATAATGTTAATGATAAGACTTTGGTGATTGTTGATATTGGAGAGCCTAGGGTTGTTAAGAGTGAACAGTATCCTTATTGTTATACTATTTATGCTGAGGACTGTAATGATATCACTTCTGTTGAGAAATTTATAGTTAAGACTATTGGTGACTTCAGCGGGAATGAATAAAAGTGGATATTCAAATCTTGGTGGGATTATTATTGACTATTTTGCCGACTATTGAATTGAGGGCCGGACTTCCTGTTGTTGTTGAATATGCTATTAGAAATGGTGTTCCTATATGGCCGTATTTTTTGATAGTTATTGTTTTGAATGTTTTGCTAATTTTGTTTATATTTATGTTTCTTGATTTTTTGCATGATGTGTTTATGCGTATGAAATGGTACAGGGCTGTTATTGGTGGCGTCCTTAGGAATGTACAGGGGAAAGCTGAGAAGATAAAAAATAAGATGGACCGATGGGGGTATTTTGCGTTAATGTTCTTTGTGGCGGTTCCTTTGCCGGGTACGGGGGCATGGTCTGGAGCTATGGTAGCTTGGATAATGGGGCTTGATAGATTAAGGAGTTTTATTGCTATTGCGGCTGGTGTTATAATTGCTGGATCACTTATGCTTCTTATTTCGATTGGAATATTCGCCTGAGGCGAATATTAGAACGCTGCGGCTGTAGATTGCTTGTGTTTCTTCTTTCTTTTGGACTTCTTTGGTTTCATTAAGCTTGCGATGTATTTTAGGTCTGAATAGATTGGGATTGATTTTATTTTGTAGATTTTTATTGTTGTGAACCAGACGGCTACGACGAAGATTGTTGATATTAGGTGCCAGAATATCCAGTGGAGTGTTTCAAATTGGGGGGAGTTTGTCATTGAGATTAGGAATATTAATCTTAGGATGTTTAGTGCGAATAGCATTGCGATTGCTGTTATGATTGCCTTGGCCCTAGTTTCTGGTTTTATGTTTGCGGTTGACATTAATAATAATAGTAAGAGATAGAATGCTGATCCTGCGACGCATGCTGGGATTATTTCGAATGCTACTGTGGCTGTGTGGATTATGTTGCCGACTGCTGTTGAGGTTGAGAAAACTGATAGGATTGTGTTTAAGACGTGGATTGTTAGTGGTGTTAGGATTTTGTATAGGATGTATAGGTTGCCGAGGCCGATTAGAATTATTGTGAGGTATCTTGCAAATAGGCCTGCTATCTTTTTGTTTTGTTTGTTCATATTATGTAAACGAAGTTGTTGTTTAAAAATATTGTTAACGATTTTGTTGGTGACCTAGAATTGGGATTGTTTCTTTCATGAAAAATTGCATCGTCTGCGGACGCTACATTTCTCATGGAAGGTGTAATTTGTTGATTGAATGACTTGTTTGGAGTTGTTAAATATGGCACGCGGATGAATGCAGGATTCTCTTCCACTTAGGGTGTACCCTCGGCTTCGGGCAGGATTGGTTTTTGGGAGTGTTGTTATTTTGCTTTGGGAATGGTCACTAAAATTTTAGCCACGGACTTTCACGGATTCGCACGAACTTAAGGAAGGGGGAAATTGGCACGCGGATGAACGCAGGATGAACGCAGATTTTGTTTTGGGAATGGGGAATTAGAATTGTGGCTTTGCTGATCTTCGAGAGATCTTTGCTACTAGTACTAGGAAGATTAGGACAAGTATCGCGATGATTCCGATGATTGTGTAAGTTAGGGCGTCGTTCATTCCTGAGAATATGCCTTTGTCTTCTGCGATGTTTACTGCTACAGGTTGTCCGAAAGTTTCTCCGTCTACTGTTGCGTCGATCTTGAATGTTTGTGGTCCTGACGCTGTAGGTTTAAGCGTGATTGTTACTTCTGTGAATTCTCCTTCTTTGATTGAAGCTGCTTGCGGGTTGATGCTTACGATTTCTGCCCATGACTCGAAGCCTGATAGTGCGATTACGAAGTCGTTGTCGTCTCCGTTGTTTGTAACGATTGCTTTAACAATTAAGTCTGTTCCTACTTCTGTTGCAGAAGCTAGGTTTGCATTGATTGATGGAGCAGGTCCTTGGCAAGATAAAACTTCTAATCTTACTTCTTCATCTGAAGTTTCGTCATCATAGTTTGATGGGTTTTCATCATCCTCGTCTTCGTCCCAGTCGAAATAAACTGCAACATCAAGATTGTATTTTTCTTTAGATAATTCTGAAGGGATATCAACAAAGAAAGTTAATTCTTCTTTATCACCGCTGTCTAGGTTTCTAATTACTTTAGATTCGTAGATTCCAAGTTCTGAATCTGATAAGATAACCAGAACTCTCTCTTCGTCATTATCTCCTAAGTTATATACTGGAATTGATATTTCTAAGTTTTGCTGTCCGCAGTAGGCACTAATTGGTGCGTCTATTCCTATTCCTTTCGCTGCAACTGCTTCATCATCGTCTACCGATTCTATATCGAATTCAAAAAAGTAATCGCTGTCGCCTAATTTTGATTCTTTTGATTCGCATTGTCCTGCTTCGTTTCCGTCTTCGTAAGCCATTACGTACATATAATATGTTCCAGAGTCTAAATCTTCTGGAGATATCTCATCAATTGTGAATGTTACATCTTCCCTGTTGCTTCGTCCGTCTTTTAATGTTCCTATGTCTGTTAAGATGTCTTCATCGAAATCGAAGTCACCTGTTACGTCGTTTCCGCCGTCTTCAATTTTTCCGTCCATGATTACTATTCTTACTTCTACGTCTTTGACGTCTTCATCGTCATGTGTATTTTCTACTTCTACTATGATTTCGATTTTGTCTAAGTATTGCCATTCATCGTCTTTTCCTTCTCCTATGACATTTATATCGAAGTCTGATATTTCTAAAGTACTATTTTCAGTGAAACCTTTATGTTCACAAAGAGTTGTTTCGTCATATGTGCATACCTTGCTATTTGCATTTCCTGGTGTTGCAGTTAGATTGTGATTGCTTGCATCTGGATCTGTGCATCCTAGAATTGGGTCTTCTGTAGTTGTGCCTGTAACATTGTAATTAACTGTTTTTGTTTTTGTTCCGAATTTCTGAGATAGGTTTGTAGAATTGTAGATGTGTGCTGTAATCGTTTCTTCTATACCTGAAGATGGAAGGGTAAATTCAAAAGTATAAGGTTCTATTGTTCCGTTGCCCTGTGTGTCATTCACAGATGCGATGTCTGTAAAAAAAGTTACGTCCCCTGTCCAATTAACAAATACTTCTCCAAGGCTATCATTTGAATGGTTTAATTCTATTGTAAAAGATTCTATTGTCCCAGCATCTCCAGAAATCTTATCTGAGGAAGCACCTTGTCCATCAAAATCAAGTGTCATACCAGTAACAGTTGCAGCGCTTACAAGTCCTACACTTAGTAATAAAATTGCTAGAAATCCGAAGGTTGCGAATGTTTTTCTTTCCATGTTGTAATTTTTGAGTTACATTAGTTTATAAGTATTTCTATAGTTTTGGGATAATTAATTTGAGTTTGGTTGATGGGTTTTTGGGATGTTGAGTTATCTGTATTTTTATTTGAAAAATACAGATAGAATACAGATAGAATACAGATGATTATTTTAGTTTCCAATAGGCTGCATTTTTGCCTCTAGCTGCCTGCGGATTGCCTATAAGTTCGATCTTGTCTTCTTTCTTTAGTTCGTCGAGATACATGTTTATCTTAGACTTTTGAAGCTCCCCTTTGAAGACATCTCTGAATTCATACATATATCCTTTTTTCCATTTCTTTAGATGATCTAAAATTAATGATTTATTGGTCTCTTTATCTAGTCCTCTTTTTCTGGTATATTCCCCTCTCTTGTCCATTCTGCGATAATATTGTTTAGACAAGGTGTATTTTTTTTGCCCTAATGATTCTATTAGTCCTAATTCTAATAAATTATTTACTATGTCGCCTGCTTCAATTTTCTGATTCATCTTTATTTTATTCAATATTAAAAGTTCTTTATCATTTAGAATTTTTTCTTTTTTTATTGCTATCAAATAGACATATCTTGCAAATTCTAAATCCTGTATTGTGCCATCTATTTTTAATACAACTTTGTTATCTGTGGTTTCTTTATAATCTGGGATATTCTTTCCAGATGAAAGCTGATTCTTATCATTAAATTAACCCCATTCCCAAACTGTTCTACAAAATCACATTTGAAAAGAACGTCTGCAATTAACTTGTTTCTTGTCTTGGTTTCATCAATCATATTCTCTATAGTTACACCCTTCAACAATCCACCGGGGCTAGTGATTTCGAAACTTCTTGGAGTTTGTATTATTAATATTGTTCCAGTTTTAGAATAATCTCTATGTATGATTGCATTGTTGATTGCTTCCCTTAGTGTTTCTTCTTCAAAAGCCTTTCTCTCTAAGAGTTTCAGTCCATGGGGTATCCTTAGAGTGAGATTTCTTGAATCTATTTTATCCCAAAGCTTATTGTAAGAAAGTAAATATCCTTCTGAGAAAATCTTTGTATCGTTGTTACTGATTTCGTATTCATCAACCTTATAGCCAAACCTTATCTCTGCATGTGATAAATATTTCTTTAACGAATGCTCTTTTCCTAGGAGGACTAATGCAGCTAGTGTTATTTTTTTCTTTTGGATAAGTCCTAGATCTATTAATAATTGTTCATCACTAAATGATCTTATATCTTTTTCAACTCTTTCAGACTGGATTAATAGACTTCTTAGTTCTTTAATTGCTTCTGCGGATAGATCGTTTATTTCGGCATCATCAATAATCTTAGCAGAATAATCTTCGAATATTTCATTAATAATTTCCTTTTGTCTGTCCATGCTCATATTTTCGATACTTTCTCCTATTCTCATTAAAGCCCTTCCTTCGAATGTTAGCCATTCTCCGATTGGCCTGGATGGGATGTGAATAATTAAAACCCTTTTATTTTCCCAAAAAAATTCCTCTATATTAACCCTGCGAGAAAACTTATCCAATAAATTCTTTTTTAATTTTGCTACATCTTCAAATGCCGTTGTTCCAATGACTTCACGTGGGCATTTATCTTTAATACCGAGTATAATCTTTCCTCCGCCCTCATTTGCAAGAGCGACGAAGTATCCACAAAGAGAATGTGAACCATTGTCAAAATTAAAGCTTGTTTTAGCTTCTTTGAATTCTAAGTGCTCTGTTTCCTTCTCCGCTCCCAATAATTTCTTGAAATCCTCTATTTCCATAGAACAGGTAATTGGAAATAATTTAAGTATCTTTCTCTTGGTCCTTTTTAGCTTCGTTAAAATCTTTGTGTAATTTTTTTACAAATTGTACAATATCCTTGTTTTTGCATAAGACTTATATATTATGTGGGCTTTGGGTATTTATGGTAAAGTCAAGAGAGAATCTTGTTGGGGCGTACGCGTTTTTGGTCGGTGTAGTTTTGGCTGTGGTTTTTGGGGTTTTCAATAAGTCGCTTGAGCAGGCTGGTGGGTTGTTTTATTCGGCTTTGATTTTGATTGGTCTTGTCGTCGGTTTTATGAATGTTGGAGACAAGGATTCTGGGACATTTTTGATGGCGAGTTTGTCTTTGGTTATTGTTGGTTCTTTGGGAGTGGATGGTTTGAGGTATATTACCCTTAATAATTATATTGTGACTTCGCTTCGGAATGTTTTGGGGAGTTTGTTGTTGTTGTTTGTTCCGGCTACTATTGTTGTTGCTTTGAAGACTGTTTTTGCGATGGCGAAAATTTAGTGGGGCTAAATTTTAGAACGGCTTTGCCTGTAGATTTTAGAACGCTTCGCTGTAGAACACTGCGGCTGTAGACTACGAGGGCTTCGCCCGTTGTTGTAATTTTTGTTATTCGTTTTAGAATTATTCTTCCATGAGAAGTCGCAACTTTTTATGGAAGGGGTTTTTTATTTTAGAAACTCTAATATGTCTGCCAGGTTTATGATTCGCATGTCGTCTCTTGCTAGGCCGAAGCAGGCGGTGTTTATCCACATTTGGATTTGGGGGAAGTTTTCGAATTCATTGGTGTCGATATTGTTTGATTCGAAGACGTAGACTTTTTTGTCTTTCTTTTCGATTTGTTTTTTTATGTTGTGGATTGCGCTTTGGTGTTGGCCGTGTTTTGTTGAGACTAATAGAGCGACTGTGTCTGCTAGTAAATACTTCTTTTGTTTTGTTAGTGTTTTTTTGTTATGGGCGTCGATTTCTTTTTGTTCGATTTTGTCTAGTGTGTTCGTTGTGAAAACGTATATTGGTTTTTGGAGTTGGATTGCGTTGTTCATTGCGTGGAAAGTTCCGTCGGTTATTAATAGGAGTGTGTCGGCTGATTTGTCTAGCGCTGATGAGTTGCAGCCTAATACATGTCCTTCATAATATGCGCCTTGTTTTGTGATTACTTTTTTGCCTTTGGACTCTAGGTATGATTTTATTTTTGGTAAGATTTCTATATATTGGATTGTTCCTGCTAGGGCTATAGTTTCGCCTGGGAGTTTGTCCAAGAGTTTTAGTTTTATATCTGAGCCTTTGAACTTACGTTTTGTTTCGATGAATAGAGTTTTCATATGTATATTAGATAAAATTGGTTTTTAAGCTTAAGGAAAATTAGAATCGTTCGATTTCGTCTCGCTTTGAAGGTTCTGGAGTTTGGACGTCGCCTTTTTGGATGTCGAAAACTTTTGAAGGTGTTGCTATTACAGTATTCTCGCCGAATCCTGCGATCTTACCTTCTAGTGCTTCAACAGTCTTCTTGATTTTAGAGATTGCTCTCTTTAATTCGATTACGTCTTTTGATTTCAAAGTTTTTATGTCGATAACTGCGATTGTGTAGCCTTCTCTTAATGCGTTAAGAATTGGGTTGATGTCTTCGTAGACTTTTAGAACGAATGTCTTGATTAGAACTTTAGAGTCTGATTTCTCCTGTTCTAAATCGATCTCGATAAAGTCTGGTGAGAATTCGTCATCTCTTCCTGTGATTTTTTTGAATGGGTTGAATGCCATATCTATAATCTATATTGTCAGTATTTAAATATTTATGTAGCAGAGTCTCTAAAGAGACGATGGTAGGAAACAAAGTTTCCGAAGGTAGGCTTTGCCGATGGTAGCGATTCTGCCGCGATGGTAGGCGCGTTGCGCCGGGGCTTGTGCTACTTTGTTCCATAAGAAATTGCAGCATCTGCGGACGCTGCATTTCTCATGGATGTTTTATTATTTAATATGAAATGATTATATTTATTAAGAATAATTATTTACCTTGTCGTGTTGAATTGTGTTTGGCTACTTTTGCCCAATCCATATAAGCATCATCTACTAATCCTGCTACATGCTGATAAAGCTTATCAGCTTCCTCTGGTGTTCTATATTCGTGGAAAACCCAGACTTTTTCTTCAGGTTTGCCTTTGCCTTCTGTGGCAGACCTACTTACAATTGAAGGAGTTGCCCCACTTAACAATGTTAATCCTGAGACTTTTAGAAAATTCCTTCTGTTCATTTTTATTTTAGAAATAGAGGCTTTTTATATTTATCCTTGGATCTTTTTCATTACTTCTTCTCGAACAGCCTCGATCTTTTCAGAAAATTCTTTTTCCTGATCTTCAATTGTCTTCATTCTTGTATCGATTAACTCTTTCTTCTTTTTCATGTCTGCAAGAATCTCTTCCTTTGTTGCCTTAATTACAACTTGGTTTCCGATGATTCTAGAAACTTCGCCTTCTGTTTTTTCAACTTCTTTGATTATGAAATCTGTTTCGTTTTGCTCCATAGAGAATGCGTTTTTCTGCATCATAAGCTGCTGGAAACCTTGTTCCATCATTTGTAGCTCTTGGATTTTCTGTTGTGTCTCTTGATCTAAGTTTGCTAATGGGTTTGCTGGTGCGTTGTTTTCTTCTGCCATATTAATTAGATGATACTGTCTTCATTTTATTTCGTGGTTTGTAGAAAATTCTAGATCCACATTCTGGACAAACGAATCTTTTCTTAAGGTCGTCCGACTTGATCTTATTTCCGCAATGAAAGCATTTGTATCCTGCCATGTTATATGTTACCTAAGTGGACTTTTAATCCTTTAGGTAGAATGCTCCTCCGGCGAATTTTTTTCCACATTTAGTGCATAACCATATTGACCTTTTTTCTCGCTTTGCTCGGCCGTTGCAGAATGGGCAATCTTGCTTCTTTCTTTGCTTTGCTTCTACCGCTATAAGCTTGTTCTTTACTTTTCCGTACCCAGCTCCGAACCTTCCTGCTGCGCCGATTTTTTTCTTCTTTACTGCCATTTTATTTTTTTGTTTTTTATTGTGTTTTGTATTTACTTCTTGCTGAATTGTATTTAGCTTTTTCTGCCCAATCGTTGTAGGCCACTTCAACCACCACCCCGACCACTGTCATGTGGGCTTCTACTTCAGATGGTGTCATCCATTGATGGCTTAACCAAACCTTCTCTTCGAGCTGTTTATTTTTTTTTGCCATTTTCTTTTGACTATGATATGGGACCACGCAGATTTGAACTGCGGTCGCGAAGTCCCAAACCTCGAATCATACCAGGCTAGACCATGGTCCCATAAATATGAGGCGATTTGTTGATTAATAAAGTTAAGCTTTTGGCTCTTCTGCTGCTGGGGCTGCCTCACCGTTTTCAGGTGTTGCTATTGCCGCTTCAGCCTTAGCTTCTTCTGCTGCTGCTGCTGCTGCTGCCTCAGCCTTCTGAACTGCTTCTTGTTTCTCTGCCACTTCTGCAAAGTAAGCGTCTAATTCTTTTCGCTTCTCTGGAGAAACGTCAGTTTTCTGGGCTTCAATTTCTTCTAAATATTTTCCTTGAGCAATTTCTTCTAGTACTTCTGGTGTTTCTTGATTCTCCACTAGTACACCTAGAGCTTGGCAAGTTCCAAGTACAGACTTTACAGATGAAATAAATTCATTTGATAACATATGATCGTGCTTTGATTTTGCTACACCGATAACTTGCTCAATTGCGAAATTTCCTACTCTCTGCTTTAATCTAGCTCCAGAAGCCTTTTCAATCCCTAGTTCTTTCTTGATTAATTCAGATGTTGGAGGAGATAATACTTTGATAGATACTTCTTTTGTTTCTGCATCAACTGTTAAATGAACTGGAAGAGTTACTCCTGCGAATTCTTTTGTTGCTTCGTTAATGTCAGAGATAACTTTACCCATGTTGATTCCCATTGGACCTAGCTGCTGTGCAACTGCTGGACCTGGAGACATTTTCCCGCCTTCAACCATTAATTTGATAACTGCCATTGTAATTTTTTGAAAAGTTAGTTTTTAAATATTCCTAAGGAATATTCAAAACTAATCTTCTTCTTCTAATTCCTCCCTTCGAATTACTCTTATATTGTCTAACTTAACTGTAACTGGGATTGGAACTGCTGCTCCTAATAGAGAGACGACACATTCGTTCTTTGCCTTGTCTACTCGAACAACCTTTGCCTTCTCGTTCTTGAAAGGTTCGCTGATGATTTCGATGATATCGTTCTTTTCAATCTTGATGTCTGCTGCAACAGGTTCAAGCATTTGCTTTACTTTGTCGTAAGTTACTGTTTCTCCGATGATTCCTTTTACGTAAGGTAAGTTGAATACTGCGTCTTCTGCATGTTTGTGGTCAGGCGACTCTAAAAATATGTATCCTCTTAATCCGTGAGGTCTTGCGATTGCGTAAATATCGATTTTCTTTTTCTTAACTTTGTCGGCGATCATTTCTAGAGCTTTGTCTTCTTTGTTTGTTGTAACCTTGACAATATAAATTTGAGATTCGTTTTCTCTCTTTGGTTTTTCTACTCTAGATTCTTCTTCTCTCTTGAGGGCTTTTTCTCTTTCGGTTAATTCTTTTTCGGTCTCTTTTTCTTCTTCTTCTAATTCTGCTGCAGGTTCTTCGTTTGCATCTTCTGGCATTAGAGAAGGCTTACTTGCTCCCTTAATCTTTGGTGCGAATGCGTCAGCAGCGTTGCTGTCGTCGTCATCATCAAGGTAGTCAAATTCGTCGTCATATCCTATTGCCATTTTCTTGGTTTCACCAGTTCAAAGATGTCTAAGAACTAGATAATAATTGAAGAAATTTTTGGTTTATAAATATTTTGGTGGTTGAGATTTTTGATTTATTCGGCTTTGTTCCATGATAAATCGGAGCATCTGCGGACGCCCGCAATTTCTCATGGATGCATAAACTGGTTGGGTTAGTTTTGGGAATGTTTGCTAAAAATTAGCACGCGGATTCTCGCAGGATTTTCACGGATTGGTTTTTGTGATGGTTGTTATTTTAGACTAGGGCTGGTTTCTTCCATAATAAATCGGAGCGTCTTCGGACGCCCGCGATTTCTTATGGATGTGTAACTTGATTAGAATTTATGCTGAAATAAGATTGGATTGTTAGAAGAACATTTTCATTATTACTGAAATTGCGAAACCTAGTGCTCCGATGATTAGAAGTCCAATTGCTGTAACTTTTGAGATTGTTTTGAATTCTGTTGCGCTTGGCTTTTTCATAAGTCTCCAGACTCGTAAGTATTTGTGATATTGTGTTACAAGTTTTCTTGAAAGTTTTTTTACCATGTCTAGATTTTAGCTTTTAGCTATTAGTTGTTAGAAGGGTGGGTTTTTAAAATCTTCCTCAGGGAATTTTAAAAGTTTAGATTGTTATTAAAAGTTATTTTTATCTTGAAAAAATATTATGAAAACTTCTGATGTTGATTATTCTTCAATCTGCTCCTTTGGAAATCTGGTCTTTGCTTTTCAAAAAGCCCAAAGAGGGAAGGCCAAGAAAAGATATGTTAGGAGATTTAAGAAAGACCTTGAGGAAAATATCCTAAAATTAAGAGAAGAACTAACCAATAAATCCTATATGCCGTATCCGCTAAAAACATTTATTCTAAGAGATCCAAAAACAAGAAAAATAAATAAGTCTGTCTTTAGGGATAGGGTTGTTCATCATGCACTAATAAATATCATAGAAGATTTATTTGAGAGGAGTTTTATTTATGACTCCCATGCCAATCAAATAAAAAAAGGGACTTTGAAAGCAATAGAAAGATTTGACAAATTCAAAAGAAAAGTTTCAAAAAATAATACAAGAAAATGTTTTGTTTTGAAGGCAGATATTAAGCATTATTTTGAAGAGATTAATCACGATATTTTAATGAACATCTTAAAAAGAAGAATAAAAGATAAAGATGTTTTATGGCTAATTAAAATAATTATTCATAATCAGGCAATGGGTGGAAAAGAAATCAAGGGGATGCCTCTAGGAAATCTAACATCCCAATTTTTCGCTAATGTTTACCTAAACGAATTAGACCAATTCGCAAAGCATAAACTAGGAGTAAAATATTACATTCGCTATGTAGACGACTTTGTAATTTTGCATAATTCCAAGGACCAATTAATAAAATGGAAAGAAGAAATAGGTATTTTCTTAAGGGGAAAGTTAGACATAGAATTACATCCTAACAAATCCCAAGTTCTAAAATTAGAAAAGGGAATTAAATTCTTGGGCTTTAGAATTTTTTATCATCATAAACTTTTAAGAAAAAGCAACATGAAACATCTTGAAAAAAAATTAAACCATATGAAAATAATGCTCGAAGAAAGATTACTAGACAGGGAAGAAATTGTAGAAAAGTTAGAAGGGTGGTTGACTTATGCGACAGAAGGAAATACTTACAAATATAGAAAACATATTATTAAACAATTCAATCAACTTTTCCCAATAAGCAAATCTTCTACTATAGTAAATAAGAAGAAACATTTTAATTTCTTGAAAAAGATCGATGAAAGTAGTTTAGAGTTTTCAGCTCAAAAAACTCTTCTGATGTTTTCTAAGGGAATGAAAATTAAAGACCTTGCTGAAAAAAGGGGAATAAAGGAAGGGACAGCTTGGAAGCATTTAATAAATTTAATTGAACATAGGCAGATTTTAGTGTCTCAAATTTTACCAAATAAGAAGATTAAAATAATCGCAAATAAAAGCTATAACAAAAAAGATGGATTGAAAATAATCAAGAGTAGATTGAAAAATAATAATATAAGCTATGATGAAATTGCCTGTGTTTTGGCGAGTATAAAATCAAAGAATAAAAAAGTGTCCTAGTAAGCAAGTCCAAGTTATTAAAGGCGAACCGCCCATTGTCGTTGTCCAAGTTAGTCCTCGCATTCGACCTAGCCCTGTTATCGAGCCTGTTGACGTACCACGCCGACCAAGTTAGCCTATTTACTTCTTGTTTTCACCATCACTTCATTTCTGTTGTGATTGTATTTTATAAGAGTAAACTCCCATAGCAAATAAGCGTATAGCCTAGCTTACTTCGTAAAAACGGTTACTAGGACAAAATTAAATAATAAAAACTCTATAAAAACCTATTGCTTTGTTAATCCATCAATAGCTTTTCTTACATCGTTCTCATTAACAGAGCCGATATATTCTCTAATTGCAGAATAAATTTGGTCAGTTGTTGGTCCAGACGGTCTTTCTTCCAACTGGCCTCTTTCGTCTAAAGCTTTTCTGATTTGGTCAATTTGGTCAATTTGCAACATTTCTTCTAGACGTAGAAGTTGACCTATTGCTTCATTGTAGCTGGAGGTGTCATTCATAGCGTCTCCGACGCTATCAAAGGCGAACCGCCCACTGCCGCTGTCCAAGTTAGCCCCCGCATTCGACCCAGCCCTGTTAACGAGCCTGTAGACGAACCACGCCTTCAAGACTCCTTTATTGCTAACATCAGGTAGATATTGCCCCATCATTGTATCATAACCATGTTCACTTTTTCCCAACTCAAAAGTCTCTCCAATAATTTTAGCAACCTCATCCTTAGACCTTGCAAATTTTTCATCAACATGATCTGGATGTCCTAACTTTGTTAAAAGTAATTCATGATTCATGGCTTCAGTTTTTGTTAAGTCTTTGTTAAGAATTAATCCTTTTCTTTGTAAAGTATAAACTCCTCTTCCTTCTAGTTTTCCCCATCTTTCATCTCCGCCTAAATCCACTCCGTAATTAACCAATCTCCCATTAGGGTTAATTAAACTCAAGCCAAATTCTGCAGCATCAGTTAATTTTCCGCTTCCCGTTTCGTAAGGCAAAATAACCTTAATGTCTTCTCCTTTTGTAGCAGATAGTGTTGAAGTATCAAAATAAATATCTCTCACATCTTTGCTCCGTGTTCCATAGAGTCTTATATCAGCTTCTGAGGGAATAACGCCCTCGCCTTTTTTCCATCTTTCTAAAAGTGCTGGAGCTGTATCCACATTTCTTCCGTAGTGCTTTTCAATTGCTCTTCCTCCTAATTGAATTTTATCCATGTTTCTTTTAGAAATTTATACTATATAAAGCTTTCTATTGTGTTACTACTTTATAGTTATTGTTCGTCAAAGAACTCTATTCCTAGTTCTCCTTCCATATCTTTTCTCCTAACTTCTTCGATTGGTAGTCTTTCGCCTGAGATTTGTGGGGATTTTACTCCTGTTATTACGACCATCACTTTTAGGGATTTTTCCATATCTTTGGATATTTGTGCTCCTGAGATTAGTTTTGCGTCTGGGGATAACTGGTCGCCGATTGTTTGGACTACTTTTTTGTATTCGTCTAAAGCTAGGTCTGTTCCGCCAATTACGTTAACTAATGCTCCTTTTGCGTTTTTGATATCTACATCTAGTAATGGGTTGTTTAATGCTTTTTCTACTGCTTCCATTGCTCGGTCGTTTGAGTCGGACTCACCCATTCCGATTAATGAAACTCCACCATTTGCCATCACTGCTTTAATGTCTGCGAAGTCTAGATTTACTAGTCCTGATGAAGTTACTAGTTCTGTGATTCCTTTTACTGCGTTTGTTAGAATTTCGTCTGCTACTTTGAAAGCTGTTGGTAGAGGTAAGTCTGGGGCTAGATCTAGTAGCTTATCGTTTGGAATTACTATTAGCGTGTCTACGATTCCTTCCATTCTCTCTAATCCTTCCATTGCGTTTTCGATTCGCTTTGCTCCTTCGACTGTGAAAGGTAAGGTTACTACTCCGATAACTAATGCGCCTTGTTTCTTTGCCATCTCTGCTACGACTGGCGCTGCTCCTGTTCCGGTTCCACCACCAAGGCCACATGTTACGAAAACTAAATCAGAGCTTTGGAGTTTCTTTTTGATATCTTGTTGTTGTTCTTTTGCTGCTTCGGCTCCAATTCTTGGGTTTGATCCTGCACCTAAACCACGGGAAATTTCTCGGCCGATTAGAATTTTTTGATCTGCGTTTGCGTAAAGTAAATCTTGTGCGTCTGTGTTGATCGCGATGATTTCGCCGCCTTTGATTCCGATCTCTCGCATTCTAGAAGTCGTGTTTCCTCCACCGCCGCCGACACCGATTACTTTGATTCGTGCGGCTTGTTTCTTTAAGATTTCTTCCAGTTCTGCGTCTATTTCAGAATTGGCATTATTTTGGGGCATAGATTGAATAGATTGAGTTTGCTGGACCGGGGGCACATCACCTCTTAATATATCTTCCATGGAAAATTCTAGTTGAATTAGTTTTTAAATAATATTGTGATTGAGTATAGAATTACTTCTTACTATCTTTCTTTTCTTCTACCTTTGGCTCTTCTTTCTTTGGCTTGATGATTTCTGTCTCTACCTTTAGGTCTAGAATTTCTTCGAATTTTTGGGCGAACATTTTTACGAATGGTTCGAACTGGTCTTCGATTTTGAATGTTACTGTTTTGTCTTTAATGTCGAATTCAAAAGTTCTTCGGAATAGGAAATCTTGTAGTGCGTTGATCTTTTCTTTTTGATCTGTTACAATTTTGTTTATCTTATATATATAAGAGACTGGTTTTCCGGCTAGTGGGTTGTTGAAGTCTACCAGTGTTCGGCCTTTATCTGAAGATAATACTTTTACAAGTTGTCCGTCTAGAGCTAGTTGCATTCCTCTGACTGGGTTAATTTTTTGTTCGATGAAATGTTTTGTTGGAATCATACGTATCATTTGAGGGTTTCGTTTTCCAAATGCGTCTTCTGGCTTAAGATTTACTGTGTATTTTTTATCTGCCTCTTTATTTATTAAATCGTTATCGAAACCTGTTGGAAGCATTTTGTGGCCGACTGCTAGAACAAAAGGTTTGATGTTTTTCAAATCCATTCCTGCTTTCTTTGCATCTTTCTCAATATTTGTGTCGAAGATTTCATCTGTTCCTGTGATGTTTCCTGTGAATTCAACTTCGATGAAATCGTTTTTCTTTATTGCCATAAAAGAATTGGGGATTTTGAGTTTTTAAGAGTTGTGGGTTAATCAGTATCTCCGATAGTTATAAAGGCGGAGGCGGAATCTGAATAATCGATTTAGAATAAAATCCCTCAACATCTTTTAAGAATCTCTTAAATACAACTTTTCGTCTCATTAGCTCTAATC
>Ga0233410_10000187_pt1 | contig 21710 bp, 13 predicted proteins | sample Na_anoxic_1_MG_FD_179869 | JGI IMG/M metagenome (GOLD analysis project Ga0233410, IMG submission 179869) | Seawater microbial communities from Saanich Inlet, British Columbia, Canada - Na_anoxic_1_MG | ecosystem: Environmental > Aquatic > Marine > Inlet | place: Canada: British Columbia...
GGCGGGAAAGGTGGGGGGGGGGGACGGGGCTGGAAGCCCCGTCTACGGTGGGTTATTTGCCTGAGAGGAACTGGATGTCTGTGACGTGTTTGAGGTAGATGCCGCTGTCTTTGGCGGTGAGGATTTTTTTGCCTGCTATCTCGAGTCCTTCGAGGGTGATGTTTGAGATGTTGTGGTGGGGGCTGTAGCCGCTAAAAATCGAGTTATGGCGTGGGGTGGTGGCTACTTTCATGTTGCGGATGGTGATGTTGCGGATGAGTCCGCGGTTTGCTTCAAATTTCTTTAGGTCTTGGTCGGCAGGGACGAACCATTGGTAGACGTTGTTGGCCTGGACGGGGCGGTGTTGTTTCGGCACGGTTTTGCGTTTTGGATTGCTGCGGCGGTAGTGGCCGGGGCAGTCGTCGCTGTAGATCGAGAGTCCTAGGGTGAAGTCGATCAAGCGGTTGGAATGTTCGACGCGGATGTCGTCGAGCAACATGTTTTCGATGATGGCGCGGTCGCCATTGTGAATGCTGAATCCGACTCCGCCGTGGATGACGTCGCAGTTACGGAAGGTGACGCCGCTGACTTTGTCGATCCGGAGTTCGAATCCGATTTCGAAGGTCTGGCCCTTGGCGTTGGATAACACCGAGTTGGTGATTAGGATGTCGCCGACGACATCACCGACGATGCGTTTCACTGGGTGTTTACCGAGGGTTTCTGGATCGATCATTTCCTCGAAAGGGATGCCGGTCAGGGCGGGAGGGTAGATGGCTTTGACGGCTACGCAGTCGTCGGTGGTTTGCCAGAAACAGCCGTCGGCGTGGACGTTCTTGCTGTATTCGATGTCGAGCCCGTCGCAGTTTGGTCGCCAGGCGAGGACGCGGGTGTTGGAGAGTTTGATTTTTTCCGATCCGCTGAGGTGGATGGTCCAGCCGAAGGAATCTAGGATGAAGACATTTTCCAACAAGACGTTTTCACATTCGCGGAAGACGAGCATGTTGATTTTGTGTTTGCGGGTTGAGCCGTCGATGATGCCGGCGCCACGGACGGCGACATTTTTGGCGTTTCTGGCGCGCACAACACCGCGAACGACAGCACCGCCCTCGATGTAGAGCGTTTCGTCATCCTTGAGGATGATTTCTCCGACGTTGTGGATTTTTCCGGCTTCGAAGTATTTTACCTTCGGGTCGGTTTTGCTGGGGACCTTGGTGAGTTCTGGGTTGGCGAAGACGAAGAGCGGGTTGGCGAGGTCGCCGTCGGCTTCGACGCTGAGGTTCATCGGGCGCGGGAGTGTGAAGGTGCAGGTGTTGCCGCTGAGGGTGGCGGTGACGCCTGCGCTGAGCGGGCGAATGATGACTTCTTTCGGTGGGGTTTTATAGGTGACAGTGAGTTCGGCGGGCGCGGTCATGCCGAAGCTGAGAAATGCGCCTTTTTTGGTTTGGTAGGCCTGAAGTGGTTGGTCGCCGATGTGAACCTGATAGGTCTCGCTAGTTGGGAATTCCGCAGGGAAGGTGTAGCTGATCAGCTTTGCCTGGACCGAGCTGAGTGTGAGTGCGGTGAGGAGTATGGCCAGAGTGGTGTGGAGACGCGTGCGGATCATTTCTTATGTGATTTTTCCAGCTTTGGTAGCGGGCTAGTTCAGCATGGCCGCAGGTGGGAGGGTGTCCTCCTGGCCTGCGGCTGTGGGTGATATGTTCTAACGGGTGCTAGAATTTTAAGGATTGGAGGTAGGCGATGAGATCGCGGATTTCCTTCTTAGTGAGCATGTATCCCATTGCTGGCATGGTAGACATGGCCTTTGAAACGGAAGCAATGTCTTTGCGCGGGTGCGTCGACTCTTTCCCATCGGCGAGACTGGTGATGGTGATCGACTCTGGGGTGTCCTTGGCGAGCATGCCGGCAAGTAGGCTGCCATCCTTCATGGTGAGAGAAACCATTCCGAAGCCGGAAGCGATCCGAGCGTTTGGAAGAATCAATGACTCCAGCAGGTAGGCTGTATCAAGCTTTTTGCCTGCGTCTTTGAGGTTGGGTCCAGCGACTCCGCCCTTGCGGTTGGGGTCAGCCTTGTGGCAACGGGTGCACTGTGCTGCGCCGTGGCCGTAGAAGACGCCGCGACCTTTGCCGATGTCTCCACCAGCCATGGTTACTTGGAAGGCGGCAAGCGGGTCGTCCTTGGGGAGTTTCGCTTCGTAGGCTTCCAGAGCTTTGGTTAAGCCGGGGTCACCGGCAGCTTTTGCAGTTTCTATGATGTCTAGATGAACCTCGATTGGCTGATTCTCGATGGTCTTCAGCATGGCGAGGATGGATGCGGTGGCTTTCTTGTCCTTGATGGATGCTAGTGCCCGAATGGCGATCTGTCGGTCGAAGGGGGATTTGCTCTCGAGCATCCTTTGGGACTCTTTGAGAGCCACTTTGGAAGAGAGCTTGGTGAGTGCTTGGAGGCTGGATCGGCGTACTTCTGGCTCGTTGGCACTGAGGCTTTTCTGCAGTGTGCTTATCAACTTTTCATCCTTGTTATTCAGCAGGTTCTTGAGAGCTGCAAGTCGGACCTCCCGGATGTTGTCGTCATTGAGCAATTGGGCGCGCAGGGTTTCTTGGGATGGGTAGACGCCGAATTTGTTACCGGTCTTAAGCACCTCAGCGAGGACCTTGCCATTCGCCTGATCAAGCAGCCTCTCGAGGCTTCTGGTGATTTGCGGGCGGACGGATTCAAGGCTGCGATCGCCGGCTATTGGGCGGATTTTTCCAGTGGTAGGGTCGCCAGCGGGAGGATTCTCCCAGCGAGCTAGTTGGAATAGGCACTCGATCCGGCTGTCGTGGGGAAGTTTGTCATTTTCAGCCATGGCAAGGAGGGAGAGGATGCTCTTGGGATTGCCCAGCCGAACGATGGAGTTGATGATGCGGTAGTCGATCGGGACCGACGAGGTTCCCACTAGTTGGGTCTGTGCCGCCAGAGCAGCACGGGCACCTTCGATGTATCCGTCGTTGATGGCTTGAACGGTTTCGATCACCAGTGCGGGGTCGGAGTCCTTGAGAAAATGGGCGATGCCGGGGTCTCCTAGACGCCTTAGAGCGATGATGAGACCAAGGCGAACTTCCGCCGATTTGTGATTCTTGAATTTCAGTAAATCCTCGGCGGTTTTGTTAGCTTCAGCGATCAGGCGAAGTCCGTTCACCGCACCGTGGCGCAGGTAGGCGTCTCCATTGGAGTTCTGTTCGAGTACCTTGATGAGGTGAGGGACGTCTTCCCTATGACCCAGCTTGCCCAGCGCGGTGGCTGCCAGCATGCGGGTGTTTGGGTGTTTGTCAGAGAGTCGCTCGATAAGCGCCTTCCGGCCGATCTGTGCGGCGGAGAAACCTAGAGCCTGAGATGCTTGACCTCGCACGCGCCAGTGCTCGTCCTGGGTGAGTTTTACGAGCTTTTCTGTGGAGGACTTATCCTTGTGGACGCGGCTTAGCTGGCCGAGACCCCAGACGCCGTGGAGGCGGGTGATGAGTGGATTGGCGCTTGCCGTTGCCGCGACGAAATGCGTGCGGTTTTTCGGAGAGCCGGCGAGGGCAAACTGAGCCCGCTGTCTGACCCGCAAGTCTTGGTGCTGTAGGAGTTGGGCTAGTTTTTCTGGGGAAAGTGAGTCAAATCCATTGGCGAAGAGAGATTTCACTTCGGCGACGACAGGCTTGGCGATCTCGACTGGATTGTGAAATACGAAAATCGTGCCGAAATCGTAGGTTTTCCAACCACCCGTAAAGTCGCTGACGTAGACCTTGCCATCAAATCCGAACTCGATGTCGGTGTTGAGGAATCCTTTGATAAATGTCTCGTTGCTTGCAACTTTGTAGCCGGCACCCATAGGGTTCATCTCGAAGCCAATCACCTCGCTGCCACCGCCACGGTAATCGCAGACGAAAAAGTTGTTGTCCCACTTTTGGGACAGGCCGATACCGGGGTTGTAGGCAAGTCCAGATGGTCCGACGCTGACGTGCCCGGCCGGTGGAAGGAAGGCCTTGGGGCGGTTTTTGGCTTCAATTTTCCACCAAGACTCAGCCATCCACGGAGTTTCGTGCCGTCTTGTGACGTCGATAGCGTGTGGCCAGTTGCGGAAGCTCTGGTTGCCGCGGTTCCACCCCGACATAGCGCCTTCGACCATGTGGACTACCCGTGCTTTGTCGCCCATGTCGGCGTTGTTATCAACAGAGAAGGCAACCCCGTATTGATCAAATGCTATCTCCTTAGGGTTACGGAGGTTGTAGTGGACCACTTCCAGGTTGCTGCCATCGGGTTCCATGCGGAAGATTGCTCCTCCATACTGGTCGTAGAGATGGCGGCCGTCGGCTGTTTCAAGATCGTAACCACGGTCACCGATGGTGAAATAGATACGCCCGTCTGGGCCAAATGCGAAGCCGTTGAGGTCGTGACCGCTGAGGCTCACGCTGATACCGTAGCCTTCCTGCAGTGAGGTTCTCACGTCGGAGACGCCATCCCCATTTTTATCTTCTAGCATCCACACGTTGGGGATACAGGCGAAGTAGACTTTGCCGTTCGCTGCCATGATGCCGGCAGCTGTGCCGTCGAGCGGGTTGTTGAAACCATCGGCATAGATCCATGATCGATCAGCCTTGCCGTCGCCATTTTTGTCTTCTAGCACTCGGATCTTCTCGGCGTGCTCGGTGTAGTAGCCTGGCGTCTTCTTGTCGGCATATTTCTCGAGGAGTGCGAGGCGGTCGGCGGTGGTCTTTAGGCCGACCTCGTCACGGAGCCAGTACCAGTTGCGACGGTTGTCTTCGATACCTCGGTCGAAGCGGTGGGTCTCGGCAATGAATAAGCGGTTTTGCTCGTCCATTGAAATCGCGGTCGCGTTGAAGACATCCGGTTCACGTGCAAAAATGCCAGCCTTCATGTCGTCCGGATAGGTAATGGTGGCGAGGATTGCCTCGTCTGACTCTACAACTTTTACCGGCTCCTCGCTGGCAGTTCCTTCGATTTTTTCCGCAGTCGCACCGGGTACAGCAAAAAGGGGTGGCAGGGGCAGAAGTAGCAGCGTAGATACTGCTAGGATAGAGTGGCGAGATAGAAGGATGTTCATAAATTGTTGAGCTATTGCTTGAAAATTTCTAGGAAAATGCTTTTTGTTGGGGGCTTTGTCGAGAACGAAACGGAGAGCCGAGGCAGACTGTACACAAACAGACGGAAGACAGGCACCCTGTAACCGATTGATAGTTTTATTTAGTCACTCTGGCAGATTTCTATGCGTTAGGTATTATAAAGCAAATCAAGATGGACGCGCGGCATTTTGCCCGCGTGGTGGCGGCATTTCTGAAAGTGGCATGGACCTGCTGAGTGGCCAGAGGGATGAGGGTTAGAATGAGGAGATTCATGTTCTATTGATAGCACAGAGTAGAGTATTTGCGAGGGTTGCCAGATTTTGGGGAAAGGACTCTCCTTTTTTACTCCCTAGAGTTGATTGTCTGGGATTGTTCGCTAGAAGAAAGGCATGAATATTGGCGAGATCAAAAAGGTGCTTAGCGATGCGGGGGTCACTCCATCGCGTCAGTTGGGGCAAAACTTTCTCTGCGACGCGAAAGTGGCGCGTGGGATAGTGGATCAGCTTCATCCAAATGAGAATGATGTCGTAGTCGAGTGCGGCCCTGGAACTGGCGCGCTCACTGTCCATCTTGTGGGACGTGTAAAGAAGGTGATTCTGATCGAGTTTGATGCAAGGCTCGCCGAATACCAAACGGACAAGTACGCGGATAATGCCGATGTGGAAGTCCACTATGCGGATGCAGCTAGGTTCGATATCCGCGACCTTTTCAAGTATGGTCCGATTAAGTTGTTAGGCAACCTCCCGTACTCCGCGGGTGGCGCAATCATGCGTAACTTCATGAAGCGACCAACGATGATTTCGCGTGCGGTTCTCATGCTGCAGAAGGAATTTATCGACCGGATCATCGCGGTGCCAAGAACGAAGGATTACGGGGTGCTGACGCTAAGGATGCAGAGCGAATGGGTCAGCAAGCCGGTGATGCTAGTGCCGCCAGATGCCTTTACGCCACCTCCGAAGATCGATTCTACAGTGATGGTTTGCGAGCCGAAACCTGAAGGGGATTTGCCAGTTTACGATGCGCGTTTGTTTGATGAACTTATTCGCCGTGGCTTCGCCCAACGCCGAAAGCAGATCAAAAAGCAACTTCCCGACCATCTGGCGTGGGAAGACGTGGCGGCAAAGATGGGTCTCAAATTGACCGCCCGCGCCGAGGAAATTTCACTAGAAGACTGGATCGAGATCACACGGCTCTACGACGATAATCCGCTCAAGGACATCCCTCAGAAGGATGATGAGATTTTTGATGTGGTAGACGAGAATGACGAAGTCGTCCGCCAAGAGACGCGCAATAATGTGCACGCGCAGAATCTTACGCACCGCGCCGTGCATATTTTCGTGTTCAATAAGAACAAGGACATCCTACTGCAGAAGCGTTCAATCCTTAAAGATAAGTTCCCAGGTTGCTGGGACAGCAGTGCTGCGGGACACCTAGATGCTGGCGAGAGCTATGGCGACTGTGTGGTCCGTGAGCTGGGTGAAGAACTCGGAATCGAAGGGGTCGATACCCAAAAGATTGCGAAGATCCCGGCATCTGAAAAGACTGGGTTTGAATTTATCGAACTCCACCTAGCACGCTACGATGGGGCATTGCGTTTCCCGTGCAGTGAGGTGTCCACCGCTGAATGGTTCACCATGGAGCAAGTGCGTGAGTGGGTGACAGCCCGACCAGAAGATTTCGCCTCTGGTTTTATTGAATGCTGGAACCTTTTCGAAGAGAAGATGGGCGCTGCGAAGGGAGAGTAGAGTTTGCAGTTGGCAGTGTTCAGTTTTCCGAGCGGGGATGATGAAGCTAAATGCGAACCGCGAAATACGCTAAAGAGTACGAAAGTTGGTAGGGCTTAAATAGGGGTGCGCCGATTCTGGCGGGGGGACCAACAAAAAAGCCGTGGACTCTGTGAGAGTCACGGCTATTGAAGAGTTGTTATTTGCTCGTTTACGCTTCGAGTTTGGACGCTGCTGCTGTGTCTAGGAAGTAGACGGAGTTGCAGTGCTCTTGCAGGTAGGAGGCTGAGACGATGTCGTTGACTGTGCCTGTGACGGCTTCGTTGACGATCGATGCTTTGCCTTCGCCCCATGCCATGAGGACGATGCGGCGAGCGTTGAGAATGGTGCCGCAGCCCATGGTGATGGCGGTTGTTGGGACGTTGTCGATACCGCCGAATGAGGGTGCTGCGTCTTCACGGGTGATTGGGTCGAGCTCGATCGCGCGTGTGAGTGAGTCCTTTGGTGAGCCTGGCTCGTTGAAGCCGATGTGGCCGGTGCGGCCAATTCCTAGGATCTGGAGGTCGAGTCCACCTGCGTCGACGATTGCTTGTTCGTACTCAGCGCAATGAGTTGGGATATCGGCTGTGGCGACAGTGCCAGAGGGGAGGTTGATGTTCTCCGGTTTGATGTCGATGTGGTTGAAGAGGTTCTGGTGCATGAAGTACCAGTATGACTCGACGTGTTCTTTGGGGAGCCCAGCGTATTCGTCGAGGTTAAAGCTAGTCACATTGGCAAAGGAGAGGTCGTCTTGCTTGTGGAGGCGGATGAGTTCGTTGTAGTAGGCGATAGGTGTGCCACCAGTGGCGAGTCCTAGGACCGTTTGTTTCCCCGCGATTTCGTTGGAGCGGATGAGTTCTGCTGTTTCGGTAGCGAGCTTGGCGACCGCCTGTTTGCTGGTTGGAAATACTTCTACTGGAATCTTCTGCATGTCCGCTGTGTTGTGCTTGATCTGAATTCTAAAAACAAGGTTGAATAGGTGTTGTATTAGGTTGTTGTTTAACTTAAGCGATTGACTGATAGGAGAGGGTGTTGAACTCAGTAATATTGGTAGTGCATTGTGTAGGGTTGAATAAATAAAAGGATGCTTTACGCTATAGGGGAACAAGAAGATGGCAGAGCGAGGATACAGTTGGAAAAATGTGAGGCAGGGGTCTACTTTTAAGTTGCCCAAGACCGAGCATGCAGGGCGCTTGGTGATGATCGCTATTGCGTTGGCTCTGCTCGCGCATGTGGTCGCCATTATGGGGCTAAAGAATATGCAGATTACTTTCCCAGCTCTAAGAGAGTTTTTAGAGGTGGAGACTGAGCCTGTAGTTGTGCGTGATGTTGAATTCCGCGAAGCGCTGCCGGACACTCAACTAGAAGAACTGGCTGAACCGCCTGAACTGGCTGGTAAATTACTGGATGAGATTGAAATTCTTGAGGAGATCCCAGAGGACACGGAGCTGGACATGTCGCCAGAGATTACTGATCCACAATTTGATATTGAGATGGTCGCTCCTGCGATGAAGGGTGACGCGCTGGCTGAGAGTTTAGAGCCGATAGCGGGCCCGGATTTTACTGATGATCTTCCAGAGATTGGAAAAATGGATGACGTGCTGCAAGTGGCCGCTGCTGGCCAGCTAGTGATTGACCCAGGCGAGCAGCAATCTGACGTTTTTGATCCTGATAAATTTAACGAAGAACTTGAACGCAAAGGGGCGGGTGGGCTTGTGGACGATGGAGCTTTAGAGGATTTCACGCCACTTTCTGCGATGACGCGTATGGATGGAAATGCCTTGCAGAACTCGAAGGGTATGATCGGCTCTGATCTTTTATTTGAGTTCAATCAGGCGACGCTGAGAGAAAGCGCTCGCAATAGCTTACTTAAGGTAGCATTGCTGATAGATAAAAACCCGAATCTCAACTGCTGGATCGAAGGGCACACGGACACGATAGGTGGTGATTTGCCGAATGGTGAGCTTTCGCTTGGCCGGGCAAAGGCCGTGAAGCATTGGTTGGTCAAGTCGATGCGGATTGACCCAGCGCGATTGATCGTGATTGGCTATGGTGAGCGGCAACCGATCATTCAAAAGGGAGATAAAGACCAGCAGGCGATGAACCGCAGGGTGGTGATCAAGATGCGCCGCGGTCAGCCGTCTGCTGACGCTACCATGTTTTTGGAGGGAGCGTTGCCGCCGGAGCCTGTGAGGCCTGAAGCGTCGAAGGCGATTTTGGTTAAGCCAACGGGGCCGCCAATCATCCCAACAGCTCAGCCGGTTGAGGAAGATCCACCAGCGCGTGCAGTGATCGAGGAACCATCACGCCGGGCGCTTCCTGTAGAGGATGATCGACGTAAAGCGATCCCCGTATCTCCTGGTCGTGCAGTGCCGACTCGGTGATTGGAAGAGGTTGGTTTTACCGCGAAAATGACGATGACTCTGAGAGAGCTGGGGCGGTGAAGCATTTCAACCACGAGTAGGTGCGAAGTAGCATGGATAGGTTGACTACCGACCCTAAAATGTCTCCGATCAATCGGAAAACGCAAAATATAGTTTGGAGTCATCGCTGGCATTGAGCCGAGGTGAAAAAAAATAATTTCGCACTGGGACTTTTCGTATGTGTGCCTACTCTGAGAGCAGAGATGAAATGCGAACTCTGTGATAATAAAGCAACGGTGTTTTACACCCAAGCAGTGCAAGGAGGGCAGAAGAAGATCTGCCTCTGTGAGGACTGTGCTGATAACAGTGGACTTACCGATCCTGGCGCATTTTCAATGGTTGATATTCTTATGGACGAGACACCCGAACAAGCGCAGCCAGTGATGGTTGCTGAGGTTGCTGAAGCGTGTGAACACTGTGGGTTCACACTAGAAGATTACAGAAAAGTCGGCAGACTTGGTTGTAGTCAGTGCTACACCGCATTCCACGGGGAGATTCTCCCTATCTTAGCGAAAATGCACCACGGTATAAAGCATGAGGGGAAAGTTCCCTCAGGTATGGCCGATTCATTGGCTCTACGCAAAAAATTAGCGACAATGAAGAAGGACTTAGAGTCCGCAATTGCCGATGAGGATTTTGAGTTAGCGGTTGGGCTGCGTGATGGAATCAAAGAGTTGGAGGCTCAAATAAGCTAAGCTATGATGCGGTTTTCAACATTGATGAAGCATCCGGCAGACTGGATGATTGGCAAAAATGTCAACAACGAGGTGGTGGTCACTAGCCGTATTAGGCTAGCGCGCAACCTGCGGGATCAGTCGTTTCCTGGGTGGGCAAAAAAATCCGATCGTATAGCGACTATGGAAAAGATGCGACCCAAGGTGGAAGCTCTCAAGGTCATGAAAAATGGCTTTTCCCATGAACTTTCGGAATTAGAACCACTGCAAAAGCAAGTTCTGGTCGAGCGTCACCTCATCAGCCGCGAGCAAGCAGCCCGCGGCCAAGGCAGTGCCGCTGTGGTTGACCGTGGGCAGAGGCTTTCGTTGATGATTAACGAGGAAGATCACCTGCGCATGCAGTCGATCCGAGCGGGTCTCCGCTTGCGTGAAGCGCACCAATTACTTTCCAAAGTCGACAGCGCGCTAGAGAAGGATCTGGAATTTGCCTATGACGATGAGCTCGGTTACCTAACTGCTTGTCCGACCAATCTAGGAACAGGCATGCGTGCGTCGGCTATGTTGCACTTGCCAGCTCTGGTGCTGACGGAGCAAATCGGTCAGGTTCTGCAGGCAGTAAACAAGATTGGCCTCGCAGTCCGTGGGCTGTTTGGTGAAGGCACTGAGTCGCTGGGTCACCTATTCCAGATTTCGAACCAAGCAACCCTTGGTGAGAGCGAGGAGATGATTATCTCACGTCTCGAACGTGTTATCGCACAGATCGAAACACACGAGACGAATGCTCGGATGAAGATGCTCGAAGACGAGCCGAACCAGCTGAGTGATAAAATCGGACGCGCTTATGGAATTCTGGGCTATGCGACGATGTTCGACTCGAAAGAGGCATTTTCACACATCTCTCTGCTCCGAATGGGAGCGGCAATGGGCTATTTCCCAGAGGGATCAATGCAAGCATGCGACTCAATGATGATGGAAATTCAACCTGCGCATTTGCAGTTACACGCTGGTACTGAGTTAGAACCGGAAGCTCGCGATGTTATTCGCGCAGAAATCTTACGCAGTAGGTTGCAAACTCTCACTGCCCCTGCTATTAATATAGTCACTAATGATATAGCTGGTGATAGTGAAATCACTGGCGACCTAAATTTCGAGAATGAATAATTTTACCCCAAGAGCACAGCAAGTCCTTGCCCTAGCACGCAAGGAGGCAGATCGATTCAATCACAATTACGTCGGTACGGAGCACGTACTGCTCGGGCTTATTAAGCTCGGTCAGGGAGTGGCTGTAAACGTCCTCGAACGTATGGGACTAGAACTCGATACTGTTCGTTTAGAGGTCGAGAAACAAGTGGGCTCAGGACCTGAGCAAAATGTTTCCAGCCAGATTCCATACACACCACGTGTGAAGAAGGTTTTAAACTTAGCCAACAAAGAGGCCAAACAACTCAGTCACTCCTACGTGGGAACTGAGCACTTATTGTTAGGCTTACTTCGCGAAGGTGAAGGTGTGGCAGCACGCGTTCTCCAGTCGCTCGACATCGATATTCAGCGCACTCGCCAAGAGGTGCTCGCTGAGATCGATCCTAACTTCAACCCTGACGACGAAGATGATGTCTTCGAGGTGTTTGAAGAAGGCGAAGAGGAAGTGATTGAAGAAGGAGCGGAAGGAAAAACAAAGACTCCAGCATTGAAGGCATTTGGCCAAGATCTCACAAAGAAAGCTGAAGAAGATGGGCTAGACCCAGTGATCGGCCGTGAAGACGAAATCGAGCGTGTCATTCAGATCCTCTGCCGTCGCACCAAGAATAACCCAGTTCTGGTAGGCGAAGCAGGTGTAGGTAAGACCGCGATTGTCGAGGGCTTAGCCCAGGAAATTGTTTCAGGTAATGTGCCTGAGTTGCTCCGTGATAAGCGTGTTATCACTCTAGACCTCGCTTTGATGGTTGCTGGTACCAAGTACCGAGGCCAGTTTGAAGAACGCATCAAGGCTGTGATGGATGAGATCAAGAAGGTCAAAAATGTGATCCTCTTTATCGATGAGCTTCACACCATCGTGGGCGCAGGCTCGGCTGAAGGAGCTATGGATGCCTCCAACATCATCAAGCCAGCGCTCAGTCGCTCTGAGCTTCAGGTGGTTGGCGCTACTACGCTTAACGAGTACAGAAAGTTTATTGAAAAGGACAGCGCGCTTGAGCGTCGCTTCCAGCAGGTAAAAGTAGATGAACCATCTGTTGAGGACACCATTGAGATTCTCAAAGGGCTACGTGGGAAGTACGAAACGCATCACAAGGCAAAGTACTCAGATCAAGCACTTGAAACAGCAGTGAGGCTTTCTTCTCGTTATATTACAGGACGGTTCCTTCCAGACAAGGCGATCGATGTGATCGACGAAGCAGGTTCTCGTGCCCGTATCGGACAGATGACTCGCCCGCCAGAGGTGAAAGATCTAGAGGCGAGCATCGTTGATATCAATAAGCTCAAGGTGGCTGCAATCAACGACCAAGACTTTGAGAAAGCGGCGGCACTTCGTGATGAAGAAAAGCAGGCGAAGGAGAAGTTAGAGGCGACACTTTCTAAGTGGAAGATTGTTAGCGAAGAAAGCACAGTGCCTGTCGGTGAAGAAGAAATCATGGAGGTGCTTTCTAAGTGGACAGGGGTTCCTCTTCAGCGTATGGAGCAGAAAGAGGCTGAGCGCCTTCTCAACATGGAGAAGCAACTCTCTAGCCGTGTGATCGGACAGGCATCTGCAGTGAAAGCAATTTCTAAAGCTCTACGCCGCTCACGTGCCGATCTGAAAGATCCGCGCCGCCCGATTGGTTCATTCCTTTTCCTAGGTCCAACGGGTGTGGGTAAAACCTACCTCGCTCGCAATCTAGCCGACTTCATGTTCGGCGATCCCGACTCACTGATTCAGATCGACATGTCTGAGTACATGGAAAAATTTGCAACCAGTCGCTTGATTGGTTCGCCTCCTGGATATGTGGGTCACGAAGAAGGTGGTCAGCTGACTGAAGCTGTGCGTCGTCGTCCATACTCAGTTATACTTTTTGATGAAGTCGAGAAAGCGCATCCAGATGTGATGAACCTTCTTCTTCAGATTCTTGAAGATGGTATGATCACTGATAGTCTAGGCCGTAAAGTTGATTTCCGTAACACCATCATCATCCTCACCTCTAACGCTGGAGCTGCAACTGTGAAAAAGCAGACATCGCTTGGTTTTGGCGCAATGGGCAAAGATGAAAGTGATTTCGAAGGAATGAAGGAAAAGATCATGGAGGCTTCACAGAAATTCTTCCGCCCAGAATTCCTCAACCGTCTGGACGAGCTCGTGGTCTTCCACATGCTCGAGAAGAAGGATCTCGATGTCATCGTCAACCTCGAGTGCAATAAGCTTTTTGCACGCCTGGAAGATAAAGGAATCAAGATCAAGCTTGAAAAAACTGCTCTCAACCTCCTCACCGAAAAGGGCTACGACCCGAAATATGGTGCGCGTCCAATGCGTCGTGCTGTCGAACGCTTCCTTGAAGACCCACTGGCTGAAGCATTGCTTCGAGGTGATGTTAAGGAAGGTGACACAGTCAAAGTCACTTGCAAACGAGGTAGTGAAGAACTCGTCTTCAAGGCTGTTAAAGTAAAACCTAAATCAAACGGTGCAGCAAAAGCCTAGACTCGGTAAATTGAGTTAAGATAAATCACAAAGCCTTAGAGTGCGTAAAGCGTTCTGAGGCTTTTTGTGTTTAGAACTAAATTTCAGCAGGCTTTTTTTGAAGCCATTGACGATAAGTCTGAGCTGTTGCCAATCGAAAATAAAAATCCCGCAACGAATGAACGGAGCGGGATTTGAAATTTTCGTAAAAGAGTGCTTCTAGCCTCTTTGAGTTGTGTTTTTAGTGCGTTCTATAAAGCGGCGGGACGCCACTTCTACACTACTACTGGTAAGAGCGGACGGACTGCTTCACGAACTCGAAGTTGAGTTCTTCTTTGTGAAGTTCAGGAAGGTTGCCGAAGCCTTTGTATTCCCATGCTGCTACGTAGGAGAACTCGTCGTCATTTCGAAGCGCTTCACCGGCTTGAGTCACACCTGAGATAACCTCTGGGGATTCGTCAGTGAACTGGTGCTCACCACGGAAGTGACCACCACAGGATTCTTCACGGTTGAGAGCATCACAGCAAGTGAGTTCAGCAAACTCGAAATAGTCAGCGAGACGTGCAGCCTTTTCAAGCTCTTGGTTGACTTCATCAGTGCCACCAGGGATCCGGACATTCTTGTAGAACTCGTCGCGGATCTCAGGGATGCGCTTGAGTGCGATTTCAAGGCCTTCTTTGGTACGTTCCATGCCGCAGTAGTCCCACATGATCTGGCCGAGTTCACGGTGGAACGAATCCACTGTGCGGTCGCCCTTGATGTTCATGAGTTTTTCGAGACGATCAGAAACTTCCTTTTGCGCTTCAGCGAACTCTGGTGCGTCAGTAGTGACTGCGCCAGGCTTCTGGGTAGCGAGGTAGTTAGCTATGGTTGTTGGAAGAACGAAGTAGCCGTCAGCGAGGCCCTGCATCAGAGCGGATGCTCCTAGGCGGTTGGCTCCGTGATCTGAGAAGTTAGCCTCACCAAGAACGTGGAGTCCTTTGATGTTAGACATGAGGTTGTAATCCACCCATAGGCCACCCATTGTGTAGTGAACAGCAGGGAAAATCTGCATTGGCTGCTTGTATGGGTTCTGCCCAGAGATCTTTTCATACATCTGGAAGAGGTTACCATAACGAGCACGAACAAGATCTTCGCCGAGGCGAGCAATCGCATCCTTGAAGTCGAGGTAAACACCAAGACCTGTAGGTGCAACTCCTAAGCCGTCGTCACATACTTCTTTCGCGGCCCGCGATGCGATGTCACGTGGACATAAGTTGCCGAAGGATGGGTACTTACGCTCGAGGTAGTAATCGCGATCTTCTTCGGGGATGTCACTCGCTTGCTTCTTTCCTTCACGCAGCGCTTTAGCGACTTCTTTAGATTTAGGAACCCAGATTCGTCCGTCGTTACGCAGTGACTCGGACATGAGAGTGAGCTTGGACTGGTAGTCGCCACTCACTGGGATACATGTTGGGTGAATCTGTGTGTAACAGGGGTTTGCGAAGTAAGCGCCTTTCTTGTGTGCCTTGAAGGCAGCCATGACGTTACAACCCATTGCGTTGGTTGAGAGGAAGAAGACGTTGCCGTAACCGCCAGTAGCGAGACAGACTGCGTCTGCAGCGTGAGTGGTGACTTCACCAGTGACCATGTCACGTACAACGATGCCCTTAGCGTGGCCGTCAACCATGACGAGATCCATCATTTCAGTACGTGGGAATACTTCCACACCACCTTTAGCGACTTCTTTCTGGAGAGCTTGGTAGCAACCAATGAGGAGCTGCTGGCCAGTCTGGCCACGAGCATAGAATGTGCGGGAAACCTGCGCGCCACCGAATGAACGGTTGTCGAGAAGGCCACCGTATTCACGTGCGAAAGGAACACCTTGAGCAGTCGCTTGGTCGATGATGTTAGTAGAAACTTCAGCGAGACGATAAACGTTAGCTTCACGAGCGCGAAAGTCACCACCTTTGAGAGTATCGTAGAACAGACGGTACACTGAGTCGCCGTCGTTCTGGTAGTTCTTAGCTGCGTTGATACCACCCTGTGCGGCAATTGAGTGCGCACGACGTGGGGAATCTTGGTAGCAGAAGGATTTTACTTTATAACCGAGCTCAGAAAGAGTCGCAGCAGCTGCACCACCGGCAAGACCAGTACCCACCATGATGACGGTGAATTTACGCTTGTTAGCTGGGTTGATGAGCTTGGAGTCCATCTTGTGCTTGGACCACTTTTGCTCAAGAGGACCTGCAGGAATTTTTGCGTCGAATGACATAATCTTAAATTTGTAAAGGTTGAGGTGCGGTGAGTATTAGTGAATCCAGCCAGCGAGAACTGCAACTGGGATTGAGACGAAGCCAACCCAGATGAAGAGAGTATAGCCTTTTGCGATGCAGTCGATGAGCGCGGCGTTGTTCGTAGAACGTAAACCTAGTGTTTGGAAGATCGATGAAAATCCGTGGCTGAGGTGCTGGCAAAGAAGCGTCATAGCGAGGATGTAGAAGGCGCAGACGAGGTATGACTGGAAACCAGCAATAACCATGCCGTATGCATTCTTCTCAGTCACCGCGAGTTCATAGAGTTCTGAGTCGACGCGGACGGTGAAGTGAAGTATGTGGAAGACCACGAATGCAAGAATCGTGAGGCCAGACCAGATCATCATGCGTGATGCCTTAGACGCTTTGACTGTCGCATCACACTCGTAACGCTTTTCGCGTGATGCTCGGTTGGCTTTGGTCAGCTGGATGGTGGCAACGACGTGGAGTACCAGTGAGGTGAGAAGCACGATGCGTGCGATCCAAACACCAGCTCCGTGAAGCATGTGATGGAGGAACTCGGCATACTCGTTGAAGTGCTTGACGCCTTGGTCATTATCTCCTGCGTACATGAGAAGGTTACCGCTAAGGTGACCCGCAAGGAAGCCGACGAGGACGAGACCAGTGATGGCCACTACGAATTTTTTGCCGATGGAGGAACTCCAAAAATGGCATAAGGAACAGGATGATGCGCTCATTGTATTAATGTCTGTGTGAGAGAACTACGCGCGTAATAGTCGAAAATTGCACATGTTTCAAGTAGTGCTTACGAAAAAAGGCACAATTATTGATGAGTCTTGCTCATAAAGGATTCAATTATGCTTCATGATTGACTAATAAGTGTGCTTTTTTATGGAAGATTGGGACGGCTGTGTTAGGTTTATGAGTTATGAAAGCTAAATTGAAGTCTGTCGCTGATGAGTTACGTGATGACCTTGCTCTCTGTCCCGATCTTAGGGCTCAGCAGCTTATTGATCTGGATGAGTCCATCTCTGAGAGTATCATGAAGTTTGAAGAAAAAATGACTGCTGATCAAGGGGACGAATGGAATGCCCTGAAGGAGGAGATCGATAATTTACGCGAGTACGCTCAGGTCGCTAAAATGCGTTTACTTTTCGGAGATGATGAACTGACCGCCAAGTTGGATGCGATGCATCAATCCATCGGAACTGAGTGCAACGAGATCAAAGCTGCCATCGATGTTCAGCGCGATGCTCATAGAAATAAAGGAATTACAGACATCTTTAAGGCCCTGTTGATGTGGAAGGATTCTCCAGAGGATCGTATGAAATAGAATAGTCCTGATGCCTTCACAGTGAATGGAGTACAGAGTCTCAGTCGACTGGGTGATAATTTATAGCCTTGTGTTGGTCTTGAATGCCTGTTTGTCTAAATGACCACCCCGATAGTAGTTTAAAAAATAGATTAGGATGAAGACGGGGCAACGATATAGGCTTAAGAGCACACTGGGCACAGGAGGATTTGGATCCGTTTACAAAGCATATGATTCAAAGCTCAACCGAGATGTTGCACTCAAGCGACTCAATAAAGGAGCGAGCCCGGAGTCCGTTCGAGCGAAGTTGATGGATGAGGCTAGAGTCCTAGCGACTCTCCAACACCCGAACATTGTAGCCATTTACGATGTGAGTAGTCACAAGGAGTTTGATGAGATCGTGATGGAGTTGATCGTTGGGATCACTCTGCGAACATTTGTGCAAAGGCATTTACTTCAGCCAAGTGATTTTAAACATATTGCAGCGCAAATTCTTCACGGCCTAGCAGCTTCGCATAAGGCGGGTGTGCTACATTGTGATATTAAGCCTGAGAATATCATGTTGTGCCTCAGCCCAGATGATCAATACGAACTCAAAATTTTCGACTTCGGCATCTCAGAGTCGATGGATAATGCCGACCCGAATGAGAGTTTCACTCTGGTAGGATCAGTCAATGTGATGGCACCCGAGCTTTTTGATCACCAAAAGCCGACCGAACAAAGTGATGTCTACGCACTGGGTTGCCTTTTCTACTACCTACTGACTGGTGCGTATCCATTTGTTGGAGCGAGTTCGTTACAGGTAATGGCTGCTCATCTGAAGGGCAAGTTTAGGCCGCTTTCGGAGATTAGAACTGATTTAGATAAAGATTTTTGTGCCTGGGTGGAAAGTTTTCTACGGGTAAATTCAAGTGAACGGGTTTCCAGTTGTACTGTGGCATTGAACCAACTCTTGGCGTTTGAGTTTAGTCCGGGAATTGGGGTGTTCACACTGCCTACTGATTTAGAATTTGAATCGTCGAATAGTCGAGTTGTTCGCACGCTGACTCGCCGTTCGTTGGCGTTAGAAAGCGATAGTGATTCACAACGGAGTACCCGCTTCCTTACGAATACGATTACCCACAGCTTGGGAATTTCTAAGAGTGCTAAACAAGTTTTAGAGGAGAATGAGGAGGATCTAGAAGATCCATTTTCGCCCAAACCCAAGTTATTGCCGGAAAAGGCAGAATGGTATTTCACTAAAGGAGATGCAGCTAAAGGGCCCGTTTCACTCGATCAATTGTATCGTTTAGTAGAGGAAGATATAGTCGAGGCGGATAGTATGGTCTGGCACCCCCATTATGGAGAATGGGTGCATGCGTTTAGTGTGGCTGAGCTTAAACCATTCTTTCCTGAGAAAACTGATGAAGAGGAGTCAAACAAGGGTGAAGTTCGGCTGAGTAAGCAGGAGTCATGGTTTGGTCTGGATCTCATGATCGCCGCCATTGCCGGGATAGGTGTGGGTGTCTGGATTTATATGACTCCAGATATGACCCTTTTAGCTCTAGCTTGTTATGCTGTTATCCTCACTTTTACGGGACTTATTAGTTCTCGTCTGCATCAGTTCAAGGCGGGCATTGGGTGGTTTCTCTTATGCTTGGTGCTGCCAATCGTTGGTGATATTATTTACGCTATGGTGAAGAAGTCTCCACGTGTGACCATTTGTGTCAGCATGGTATGTGTCGGAGTAATTGGGGTTGCCGTGATAGGAGTATCTGAATTTTTAAATGAAGGTGGTCAATTGAGTAAGGCAATGTTTGGTCTGGCTGATAAATAGCAGAGTTTCTGGAAAGCAAATCTGTTAGGTTGAGTTGTGGAATCTTTTTTGGCGATAATTTTTTGTTTTTTGAGGTGGTTTGACGTTCAAGTTGTGGTAGTGTTCTAGGCAATTATTCTATCAGATTACCCTCATTTCCCCCGTGTCTGATAGAGTAGAAAAATCGGAATATTTACGGACATGGGGGAGAGATATACAATACTAGAAGCATTAGGGGTTGGTGGATTTGGGTCTGTTTATAAGGCTCACGACACTATGCTGCACCGTGATGTCGCAATCAAGCGGTTGGATAAAGCATGTGGTAAAGATGAACTGCGCGAACAGCTTCTGAGAGAAGCGCGTGTGTTAGCTACCATGCAGCATGCGAACATCGTGTCGATTTATGATATCAGCTCTAAGGCTGACTGTGATGAGATCGTGATGGAATTGCTTCAAGGCGTTTCACTAAACCAACTAGTAAAGAGGCACTTACTCCAGCCTAGCGACTTTCGGAATGTTGCGGGCCAGATATTGAAGGCCCTAACATCAGCTCACGCGGTAGGTGTATTGCACTGTGATTTGAAGCCTGAGAATATCATGTTGTGTCTCGCTGAGGACCATTACGAAGCGAAAGTCTATGACTTCGGTATGTCACCTTCGCCTGGTGAAGAGGGGGCAACGACGAAACTCATGGGTTCAATTTATGTGATGGCTCCGGAGTTATTTAATGGTAACCAGCCCAGCGTTCAGAGTGATTTGTATGCATTAGGGTGTGTGCTTTATTTCTTGTTAGTTGGGGAATACCCATTCTTGGGTGATTCATCGGTTCAGGTAATGGCGTCGCATATTACAGGGAATTATATCCCACTCACGGAGTATCGCTCAGACCTAAGCCCAAGCCTATGTGCTTGGGTAGATTCACTTCTGCACAAAGATCCCTCCCATCGAGTTGATGATTGTAAAACGGCTCTATCTGAACTTGCTAAAGTTGAATTGCCAGAGAAGGAAGGTGAACTCACTTTATCTACGACGCTGAATTTAGAGGGAAAGAATAGCCGACTGATTCGTAATATTTCGTTGGAGTCGCTTACGCTTGGGGGAAAGACCGAGAATACTAAAAATTCAACAGTTTTCTTGAGCAATAGTTTTTCACATTCATCCCCAGTTTCTGAGAAACCGGTATTGGCTACAAGCACCAGTTCAAAAGTAAAGTCACCTATCGATAAAGGTGAAGAGCAAGTTCTGCCAGAAGATGCCGAATGGTACTTTACTGTCGATGAGAAGGTCAAAGGGCCGGTTAGCTTAGCCCAACTCACGAAACTCTGCCATGAGGAGAAGGTGACCAGAAGGTCGCTAGTCTGGCACAGCCTATTAGGTGATTGGGTTGCTGCTGAAAGTTGCACTGAAACAAAAGCTGCTTTTCATGAAAAACAGCAGAGAGCTAACGCTGAAACCGCCAGACAAGAAGTTATTCAACTGGAATCCAAAATTGAGGAAAAAGAAGTGGATCTAATTTTAAAGAAAGAGGCAACATCGTGGTTGGGGCCTGAGGTGTGGGTGGTGTTTTCAGCGATGCTGCTCACTATCATTTTCTGCATGATCTACCCGGAGGTTCGCCATTATATAATTAGCCTCTACCTTTTCCTTGTGCTAGCAGTTGGACTGTCTGCGGCAAGAGTCTATCAAATGCGGCAGGGAGCAAAATGGTACGGTATTATTCCAGTCGTTGGCGACATCTATCATGCCATTACTCGACCTAACACACGTAACACACTGTGTTCAATCATGGTCATAGCCGGGACTGCTGGTATGGTCATTATGGGATACGGAGAGGCAAAGGCTCTAGAGAGTCAGCATTCGATAGCTCAGCTCAGTAGCGGTGAGTTCAGTTCTACTTACCTGAGAAAAAACCAGAAGCAATCCGAGGAGCCCATTGTTAAAGAGCTTGTTGAACTGAAAATTGTGGAAGCTCCAGTCGTAGTGACGTCTCCAGAAACTGAAAAATCTGTGACAGAAGAGAAGCCAAAGGTTCGCCAATTTCCTACTGAACTAAGAGGACTTCGAGAGTTTTCAGGCAAAGCGAAAACTCTCAAAGACTTGTAGTTTGTTAGGCTTAGCTCATTAGGTCGAAAATAGGCTTTGGAAATACTCCGAATACCAAGAGCGCTACGGTGAGCACGATGACTGACACTTTTGTGATCAGTGGGACGCTAATCGCTGATTCATTTTCATTCGTGTTCCAGTAGATTGCACGGATGATTTTGAAGTAGTAGTAGAAGCCTGCTGCAGCACCGATGAAGGCGATGACGATGACAATCCAGCTGACTTTATCTAGGTTCGTGAGGGCTGCTTCAAAGATTTTAAATTTACCCACAAATCCAGCAGTGAGTGGGACACCCGCCATAGAGGCCATGATGATTGTGAGTGCTCCAGCAAGTAGCGGGTTGCTTTTGCCTAGTCCATTGAGCGCGCTGATTTCTTCGGAGTCTTCTTCACTGCGGATGAGGGCAAGTATGAAGAAGGCTGCGAATGTCATGATCAGGTACGTCGCTAGGTAGAAGAGCACTGAGTCAAATGCGCCAGTCGCGAGACCGAGGAGCAAGAAGCCAGCGTGAGCGATGGATGAATAGGCGAGTAGGCGCTTGAAGTTAGTTTGAGACAGAGCGGCTAAGTTACCGTACAGTAAAGTTCCTGCAGCCATGATGACCAGAATAGTAGCTACTGAGCCTTGAGTCTCTGGGGATGACAGGAATGGGC
>Ga0233410_10000188_pt1 | contig 21708 bp, 16 predicted proteins | sample Na_anoxic_1_MG_FD_179869 | JGI IMG/M metagenome (GOLD analysis project Ga0233410, IMG submission 179869) | Seawater microbial communities from Saanich Inlet, British Columbia, Canada - Na_anoxic_1_MG | ecosystem: Environmental > Aquatic > Marine > Inlet | place: Canada: British Columbia...
GCAAGCAAGACGGGAACACCTTGAGTCCTGAAGAGGAAATACTGACTGGAGAGCCGTATGCGGGAAATCCGCACGTACGGTTCGGTGGGAGGGGCGGCGCAATACAATGCGCTGTCCCTACCCTATCCACAGGCTTATTTGATGATGACAGTGGCACCGGGGCGGATTATTTTGGGCAGTTTGGTGGCATCCCAGTTGGCCATGCGGATACAGCCGGCGCTGCGGCCTCGGCCGATTTTATCTGGCTGGTTGGTGCCGTGAATGCCGATTCCAGGTCGACTGAGGCCCATCCAATGAACGCCGACTGGGTTGTTAGGTCCAGCGGGAATGGTCAGGCTAGTCGTACTGCGTTGGCCGGTCTTGAGCAGTGAGTCATCGAAACGCCAAGTGGGGAATTCGATAGAATTTTTCATGGTCCATGTACCGTAGCGGATGAACTGTGGTTTCCCAGGGGTGATAGGGTAGGCGGCTACGATGGTGGCGCGGTGCTCATCATGGATTGTGAGTTTTTGTTCAGGCTCTGGATCGTCTTCTACAATCATCGCGCGTGGTGAGCCAGGATCGGGGGAGTTGACTATTGAGATGCGTATCGGTTTTTCTGCTGGGGTTTCAGTGGTAGAGGGAAGCTCTGAATTTCCTATCTCAGTAGATGGTTCAGCGGCGGTGATTGGTTCTAGTGGTTCGTAGATGCGAATTTGAAACTGTTTGGTGTCGATGACTGCCCAGCGCTTACTGAGGACTGGGTCGGATTTGTAGGTGCGACCATGTGCCATGATTTCGATCTGGAAGGGCTCGACGTTGGGGACGCGCATGGCGGTACGAACACTGGCGTTATCGATCAGTTTTTTGCCATTGATGAGCTTGAGAAAATCTTCAGTAGTGTGGTAGCGCTCGGCCATAAATTCGGCGACGGAGCGGTAGGGCATATCTTTTCGGGTGGATTGATACCCACGGTTACTTCCCCAGCGGAAGCTGGTGTCGACAAATGTGGTGACAACTTCTGGAACGATGGCGGTGGCGTAGAGATTTGGGACTTGTTGTGTAGCGTCTTCCTTTACTTTGTCCCACTCGCTGTCCTTGCGGCCAAACTTCTTATTGTAGGCTTCGATCGCCATTTTGGTGAAGGTGCCCATTTTACCATCGAGCACACCGGGGCCAAAATCTTGTTGGTCGAGAAATATCTGAAGGCGCGCGATCTCCTCACGTTCATGGGGAATTTTCAAGTCATCGCCGGAGACTTCGTCGACCATTTGTGCCCGTGGAGGTGCATTATCCGCTGGTGGAATTGCGGGCGCAGGGATCTCGGGCGTGATTGAGGGCGCTTCAACTTGAGCCAATACCGCAGGCTCAAGAGCGAGCAGCGTGAATGGAAGTAGGAAAAGTGTGAGTATTAGCAGGCGTATATTTGGCATACGCTGCTACCCTTCCACTCTTTCTTGCTGGATGCAAGTTTTGCGATTAATCGAAGATGAACTCAGCCAATCTTCCGGCGATAATAGCAGGAACAATGGCAGTGATGAGGACATCATTCCCTTCGTATTCTGTGCTCATTACTTTAGCTTCCTTATGCAAAATGGCGGAGAGGTCACCACGGCTTTGTGGGATGCGGTAGCAATGGCTGCGGACTCGGTCAGCAAGCATGACGGTGCATTGCTGTCTGAGTTCATCGAGGCCGAGACTCTCTTTGGCTGAGAGGAGTAAAGTGTCTTCAAGCTTCTCTTGGAGATTGTCGAGAACCTTAGAGTCTTCAACTTTGTCTATTTTATTGAGCACCGTGATCATTGGCTTCCCTTCAGCTCCTAGCTCGTTAAGGACGTGCATCGTGGTCTCGAAAAACTCAAGAGCTCTGGGGTCGCTGGCATCAAGCACGTGAATCAGAAAATCGGCGAGCACTGCTTCTTCAAGCGTTGCTTTAAATGCCTCAACGAGCCGGTGAGGTAGATTTCTGACGAATCCTACGGTGTCTGTGAGTAATAGAGTTTGGCCATCGGGCAGCTCAATAGAACGCGTGGTGGTGTCCAGCGTGGCAAACAGCATGTCTTTTGCCATGATGTCTGAACCTGAAAGAATGTTGAGCAAGGTTGATTTTCCAGAGTTGGTGTAACCTACGATTGCGGCGTGAGGAGTGTCGTTTTTCTCGCGGTCTTTGCGTCGTGTTGCGCGTTGTGAGCGAACCGATGCTAGTTCACGCTTGATACGGTCAATACGCTTTCGGGCAAGTCTGCGGTCAACTTCGACCTGCATTTCTCCCATGCCTCGGGATGCTCCGCCACCACCACCAGCACCACCTTCACGGTCGAGGTGACCCCACATACGGGCCATTCTAGGGAGGGCGTATTGCATACGTGCGAGTTCGACCTGTAGTGTTGCTTCTTTAGTCTGAGCGCGCTGGGCAAAAATATCGAGAATGACTTCCTCTCGGTCGATCACACAGATTTGAGCCAACTCTTCCCACTCACGTTGTTGGGATGGAGCCAGTTGGTTATCGAAGACGATACAATCGCATTCGTGGGCGTGAGCTAGTTCGACGATCTCGGCCGCTTTACCAGTACCGCAAAGGTACTTTCGATGCATCGCGCGCGACCATCCGAGTTCGAGGGACACAACTCCGATGCCCAGTGTAGAGACGAGTTCTTCCAGCTCTTCTAAAAGGCTGATATCGTCGTCTTCCTCGCGGCGATTGAATGAGAGGCGGACGAGCAACGCGCGCTCGACCATTTCTGGTTTTTCCCTGACTTCGAACATATGTCCATTTATAGATAGGTGATTTGCCATTTAGGACAATACTTTTCATAGAGTGCTTGAGAGTCTAAAAATAAGTCAGGCCTTTCCAAGCTGGGGCACGCTAGCTCAGAGCGTGAACATCATACCATGTGTTTTCTCCGTTAAGTCTAATAGCGTTGAATTAGTGTGTGTTTATTTTACTGACTCCGAAAAAAAGGGCAGAGCTTTTCTTTTGAATAACTGCGGTGGTAAACCTCGCAGGTTGAGCCCGAAACAGGAGGCACAAGCCAACTCCAATTACCCGGAACTTCACGGCCTAGGGATTTTTCGTTTTCTATGTGTTTGATGAATTGTCGAGAGGCTGTGTGGTGGTCTACAATGGTGACTCCACTTTCTCTGAATGAATAGAGTACCGCTGAGTTTAGTTCGATCATCGCCCGGTCAAGCCATAATCTATCAGATTTACGTGTGTCTAGCCCCATTTTTTTAGCAATCAAGGGAAGTTGATTATAGCGGTGTCGATCACCAAAATTACGAGCACCAATTTCTGTACCCATGTAGTATCCACAGAAGGGAGCAGCAGTAAACTTTAGTCCGCCGGCTTCTACGCATCTGTCGCTCACTGCTGGTAGAGCATACCACTTGAGGTCTAGTTCGGAGAACCACGGGAGGTCGCGGTGGCGGATGGAAACTTCTAGGGCTGCGTCGGATGGTATTTCAAAGTACTGAAGAGTCTCGCCTGGGAACTTGATAATGAGTGGGAGGATATCGAAGCGCGTTTTCTTTTTGCTTGGCTTCCAGCCTAGCTCGAGTGCTAGTTCTGTAATTTTTATTTGCTCTGAGTCTCCAAGGGTGGAGCCATTAATAAGCTTGTAGCCGGCATAGCGAATCAGCTGTGAGTTCAGGATGCGGACTTCTTCTCCCTTTTTAGAGGGTGGGAAAAAGCACATCATTGGTTGAATGCGTCCTCCGTTGGTTGATAGTCGGATGAATTCTACGCAGGATTCAAAAACTTCTTGGGCTGAATTAGCCCTCTGGGCATCAATTATTTTCATATTTTCCCAATGAAGCCGGCCGATGCATTTCTCACTATTACGCCACGCGAGTTTCGCAACCCATAGCAATTCTTCTTCATTCATCAAGTAGCTGCCAGTAGCGTGAATTTCTTTGTGGATTTCTACGCTGCGAGTTGCGGCGACTGAGGCGCCCTCGGTTTGAATTTGTAGCAGGAATTTCTTAGCTTCGTTCAGCATGGTGCGATTTCTGTAGGATAGGAGTACCAGCAATTTTATAAAATAAGCTTTTTTCGGATGTATAAGGTGGGAGGGAAGTACGAAAAAGAGGACCTTTGATGTTACTCAAAGGCCCTCGGTAAAGATGGTGCGCAATACAAGATTTGAACTTGTGACCTCTGCCATGTCAAGGCATTGCTCTACCACTGAGCTAATCGCGCGTTGTATGTGACCGGTGATGGTCAACGGGCGGCAACCTAAGATCACCACCCGTGGAGTGCAAGTACTTTTTGCTTATATTTCGAGAGCTTTCACGGAGATTACTCCTGCAGCGGCGCCGAGTGTGTCGATAATCTCTTGAGTAGCAGGGGAATCGAGCTCGATCACAGTGAGGGCATTGCCTTCTGATTTATTGCGAGCGAGTGAGAGGTTTGCGATGTTGAGCTTGCTCTCAGCAAGGCTAGTTCCGATGAGTCCAACGATGCCTGGACGGTCGTCGTTCTTTACGATGAGGAAGTTGCCAGTGATGTTGGTGTCAACGTAGAGTTTGTTGATTTCAACGATACGTGGGGACTTGCCGATGATAGTTCCCGCCAGGCGGAATTTCTCACCACCTTTGTTGAGTTCAACAACGATGAGCTCAGAGTACTCAGTGGTCGCGTTGATGGTGGATTCGATGAGTTCGAGTCCGAGCTCTTTAGCGATTGCTGGGCAGTTGACTATGTTGACGTCTTCGCGACCCTCAGAGAGGAAGCCGTGGAGTACGGTGCGTGAAACGAGAGCTGTGTCTTTTTCCGCCACAGAACCGTGGAAGGAAACACGGATAGAGTCAGGGCTAACTGGTCCAAGCTTTGCAAGGAACTTACCGAGCGATTTTGCCAGCCCGAGGTATCCGCCGATCTCTACCAGCGCGGCAGCGTCGAGTGATGGCATGTTGATAGCGTTGCGAATTTCACCAGAGGTGAGGAAGTCGCGCAGCTGCTCAGCCACCTGAATACCTACGTTTTCTTGAGCTTCGTTAGTGGATGCTCCGAGGTGTGGTGTGAAAGCTGTGTGCTTAGGAAGGTCGAAAAGGATGTGGTCTGCTGCTGGTGGCTCGTCTTCGAATACGTCGAGACCGCAACCGGCGATGTGACCGGAGTCGATCGCGGCGCGCAGTGCTGGCTCGTCGATGAGGCCGCCGCGTGCACAGTTCACTACGATTGCGCCTTTGTTCATCAGAGCGAGGCGGTCAGCATTGATGATGTGCTTGGTGTCAGGTGTCATTGGCACGTGGAGAGTGACAAAGTCAGCGCCGGTGAGAGCTGCGTCTGGAGTCTCAGCGAGCTCAACGTTGAGCTGGTCTGCACGCGCTTGTGTGAGGAATGGATCGAAGGCTACAACAACCATGCCGAATGCTTGAGCGCGTTTGACGAACTCAGTGCCTATACGGCCCATGCCGATGACGGCGAGACGCTTGGTGTAGATTTCGATACCTTTGAATGCTTTGCGTGCTGCTGGGAACTCACCAGCGAGAACTCCTGCGTGTCCAGGTCCGATGTTACGTGCTGCGGAGAGCATGAGAGTGAATGCAAGCTCAGCAGTAGAGATCGTGTTGCCAGTAGGAGTGTTCATCACGATCACGCCGTTGTCAGTCGCAGCGTCGCGGTCGACGTTGTCAACACCAACACCTGCGCGGCCGATGACTTTAAGATTCGTTGCCGCCTCTAGGACTGCGCGAGTTACTTTTGTCTGTGAGCGGATGATGAGACCATCATAGTCACCGATGATTTCGAGAAGAGCCTCAGGTGTGAGGCCGGTGTTTACGTCGACTTGTAGGTCTGGGTGCTGTGTGAGTGCTTCGACTCCAATTTCAGAAATAGGGTCAGATACGAGGATACGCTTGGCTGTCATGTGCAAAGAACTACGGACTCACTGGCTGCTTGTCAAAGCCCGTGCGTGTCTTGTGCGTCATCATTTTATATTTATGCCCTCAATTCATCTATTTCTGGGGGTTTCAGCCCAATGCTAGATGTGTCATGCCTGTAAAGATAGGTGAAATAATATGCCTGAGGCTCCGCATATTTTGTAATCAGCACCAACAGCAGGCACCAAGACTTGACCCAGCGTGGAACTATGAAAGACTACGCGCACAAATTTTACCCATTTTATCCATGAACGAATACGAAAATAACCGCCGCCCATATTCCTCAAAGGTTGTGGATGGTGACGACCGTGCTCCTAGCCGCGCGATGCTCTATGCTGTAGGTTTTGAGAAAGAAGATTTTGAAAAGCCTCAGATTGCGATCGCTTCTCTTTGGAGTGAAGTGACTCCCTGTAACATCCACCTCGACAAGCTCGCTGTGGAAGCATCTAACGGCGCGAATGCCGCCGGTGGCAAAGCTCTCACATTTGGCTCCATCACAGTTTCTGACGGTATATCTATGGGAACTGAGGGGATGAAGTACTCGCTGGTTTCCCGCGAGGTGATTGCAGACTCTATCGAGACTGTGGTTGCTGGTGAAGGCATGGACGGCCTCGTTGCCGTTGGTGGTTGTGATAAGAATATGCCTGGTTGCATGATCGCTATCTCTCGCCTCAATCGCCCAGCAGTCTTCATCTACGGAGGCACTATCCTTCCGGGGTGTGCATCCGTCAAAGGTAAGCAAGAAGACCTCGATGTGGTTTCAGTTTTCGAAGCAGTAGGCAAACACGCTGCAGGTGAATTTAACGATAGTGAGCTCGAAACTGTGGAGAGCTGCGCTATCCCAGGTGCTGGTTCTTGTGGAGGTATGTACACAGCTAACACCATGGCGAGTGCGATCGAAGCTCTAGGAATGTCTCTCCCTAACAGCTCGGCGCAAGCTGCTGTAGGTGACGACAAAATGATGGACTGTTTCGACGCTGGTGCAGCTGTGGTCAACATGATCGACAAAGGCATCCGTCCGAGCGATATCATGACTCGCAAAGCATTTGAAAATGCGATCACCGTAGTTATCGCACTCGGTGGTTCTACTAATGCAGTGCTGCACCTTCTAGCAATGGCTCACGCGGCTGACGTGGAACTCCATATCGATGACTTCACAGAAATCGGTAAGCGCGTTCCAGTGGTTGCTGACCTCAAGCCATCCGGCAAGTACGTGATGGCAGACCTCGTGAAGATCGGAGGAACCATCCCACTCATGCGCACACTTCTCGAAGCTGGCCTGCTCCACGGCGACTGCATGACAGTGACCGGCAAGACAATGGCTGAGAACCTAAAGAACTCACCACTGTTCTACCCAGAAGGCCAAAAGGTCATCCTTCCGCTCGACAAGCCGAAGAAAAAAGACAGCCACCTCCGCATCCTCTACGGAAATCTCGCCTCTGAAGGTGCTGTTGCCAAAATTTCAGGAAACGAAGGCACACTTTTCACTGGTACAGCTCGTTGTTTTGATTCCGAGGAATGCTCCATGAAGGCAATTTTAGCGGGTGAGATCAAACCCGGCGACGTCATCGTTGTGCGCCGTGAAGGCCCCAAAGGTGGTCCCGGAATGCGTGAAATGCTCGGGCCCACAGCTGCAGTTATGGGGCGCGGACTTGGTGATAGCGTAGCGCTCATCACTGATGGTCGCTTCTCTGGTGGTTCACACGGATTCGTGGTAGGACACATCACTCCAGAAGCTCACGTTGGCGGAGTCATCGGACTTCTCGAAGATGGCGATATGATCACTATCGACGCCGAGAATAACGAGATCAACGTCGACCTCACAGAAGCTGAGATTTCACAGCGCAAAGCAGCCTGGATTCAGCCAGAGCCACGCTACCGCCGCGGAGTTCTCGCCAAATATGCAAAGCTCACTGAGTCAGCCTCTAAAGGAGCTGTCACAGACGCAGGGCTGTAGTCCAAAAATCTGGCAGTTCATTCACTGTTAGTTTTCCATTTTAAAAAGCGCAGCTTCGAAAGAGGCTGCGCTTTTTTTGTTAGAAGTACTGTGGCTTGACCCAGCTTGGTGTTCGCTTATGAGCTTACTGGAAATAGTTCTTCTGGCGTCGAGGGATGAGAATCGAGTCCATCGAGAAATCTATCAGCTATCGAATAGGTCGAACAGTCACACCGCTACGAGTTCTTTGAAGTACAAAATCCTTGTTATGCTAGAGGGGAAACGTTAGATGTATAGCTATGACAGTTCTACGTTTACTAGCCGTCGCTGCATGTGCTGCGGTATTTACCTCCTGCTCTTCTAGCGTTGATATGCCTAAGGGTAACAGCAAGGGCTACACATCTGCTCGCTTAGTGAAGCGTGGTCCAGATAGCCCAGCGATCACTTCGTCACGTGAGAAGCGTGTGCACAGCCTCATTCAAGGCAATATTAAAGCGCAATTTAAGGCGCGCGGAATGGGCTACAATGCACCTAATGCAGACCTCGTAGTTGGGTACATGGTTGTCTATCAAGACAACGCAATGACCACTTCATTTGACGATTACTTCGGCTATGGACGTGACGGTAGTGAAATCCTCGATGTTGCGCATAAGAAGGGCGTGATTGATGGTAACCGTCCAGATTATTTTGAACGTGCCGGATTGGTCGTCGACGTGATTGACGCGAAGACTAACAAGTTAGTTTTCCGCAATGTGTCTGTTGGAGATATTGTGAATGGCGCGACGGATGCTCAGCGCAAGCAACGCACTGCAGATGCAGTGAATGAAGCTCTCGCTCCATTCTTCAAGTAAATCTAATTCATTTTCATTGCTCTCAGTCGCTCACCAGCGGCTGGGAGCTTTTTTTTGTCGTGTTAGGCTTGTCGAGGGACTGCTAGGAATGCCTGAGGTAGGAAACTGAGGACGCTGCTGGCTGTGAGAGTTTCTTCGGTTTCTGTTTGTGAAGCGAGGGCGAGTTGGGCAGCTTCGCCGGCGAGCCAGGCAGCTAGTTTACAGGCGTCCAGCTGGGAATATCCTTGCGCGCAAAGTCCGCCAATGAGGCCGCTGAGAACATCACCTTGACCGGCGGTGGCCATTGCTGGAGTTCCACTGGAATTGATGTATAGAGGGGAATTTGGATCTGTGATAATCGTGCGGGCTCCCTTGAGGAGGAGTGTGACAGGACAGGATTCACAGAAGATCTGTGCCATGTTTTCTCGACTGTCAGAGGATGGGAATAGTCGTTTCATTTCACCAGGGTGCGGGGTGAGAATGCATTTCGAGTGTAGTGCTGATTGCTTGTTCTCTCGGGAAATGAGGTTAAGCATGTCAGCATCTAGCACGGTTGGGATCGTAGATTTTTCTGCAACCTCTAGAAGCTGGACTGCTAGGTCTGCGGCTGGTGAGCCGATGCCAGGACCGAGTACCAGTGCATCAAAGTTGTGCTTAAGCATTGTTAGGGGGCTCGAACTGGGCTGTACCATTATTTCGGGGGGGAGCATGGGGGCCAGAATCGGATAGAGCGCGGGTGGGGTGAAGAGTGTGATGAGGCCAGATCCGGATCTCAAAGCAGCTGTGGCGGTCAATACTGCGGCGCCTAGCATTCCTTCGGATCCAGCCCAGATGCCAATTCTGCCAGCTTGGCCTTTGTGGGTGTCGAAGTCTCGCCGCAACCGCCGCAGACTATGGGGTGTGATGAGCTGGGGCGAGGCGTGATTCACTTCTGGTGCGTGGTCTTTAAGTGCGTCGAGAGTTATTTGAGTCAGAGCTCCGACATAATGCGTACAAGAGCTTTTGAGTAATCCAGCTTTTGGGTATCCGACACAGAGTGTGTGGTCGGCCTTGACTGCACCTGGGTAGATTTCACCAGTGCTAGCGTTTACTCCACTGGGGTTGTCGAGCGAGACGAGTGTGCAGTCCATCGAGTCGCGAGCCTCATTCATTTCTGTGGTCAGTTCCTTTAGTGGCGAGCGCAGAGGACCCTCAGCGCCTATGCCAAGGAGGCCATCGATAAGTAGGTAACCCGGTGCTGGGGCTGTGGCTGAGTCGAGGGGGGTAGCTCCTAAAGCTTGGAACATCCTTAGAGTGAGTGGGCTGAGGTCCTCCTTCAGGTACGGGCATCGGAGATGGATGGTCCAGCCAGCCTTTTGCAGCTGCTTGGCTATGACAAGGGCGTCGCCCGCATTGTGGCCCTTACCTAAATAGGCTATGGCGTGCTTTTTACTGGGATAGTAGCGCAGGATCGCTTGGCTCATTCGCTCGCCGGCTTGGAGCATCAGAGCTTCGGGGGTGTGGCCTATGGCGAAAACGGCATTTTCTAGATCACGCATTGATTCACAGCTGACAGATTGCATCCTGTTTTTATAGCAAGAGAGCTTCGATCCGACCATTCAAATTCGTAAGCTTTGCCAAGCTGGCATCGGCGTGCTATGGGTGTCCGATCAGAATCCATGAAGCAGTATAATAAATTAGCAGAAACGACGACTCCCGAGGGTGAACCACTTGAGTTATTTGAGCACGATGGTGAGTTTTTTATCAGCTCGCGCGGAGAACGACTCATGACGAGTGTTGCCTATGGGTCTGAAGAGGAATTGGCGCGGATGGCGTGTCAGCCGTATCGGCCAGCGCGCCAACCAAAGGTCTTGATCGGTGGGTTAGGAATGTGCTTCACGCTCTCAGCAGCTGTGGAGAGCTTACCTCAGGCGGGGGCGGAATTCGTGGTCGCTGAGCTGACTAAAGGTGTAGTGGAGTGGAATAAAACGTACCTCAAGAATATGCATCCTGGTTTGTTAGACGACCCTCGGATTAAGATCAAAATTTCACCTGTGCAGAAACTGATAGCTGAGGCAAATCAAGAATACAGCGCGATCATGCTGGACGTGGATAATGGGCCGAGTGCGTTTCACGGTGAGGAGAATGAGAGCTTATACACAATGGCAGGATTGCTTGCTGCTAAAAGTGCGTTGAAAGATGGCGGGATTTTAGCCGTATGGTCTGCATACCCAGATAAAAAATTTACGAAGTTACTGCGCAAAGCAGGTTTTGACGTTTCCGCTGTGGAAGTGCCAGCCTCGCACCGCGGTCGTAAGAGCCGGATGCACACGATCTGGCTGGGACGCAATGGTAACTACCAATCACAAAACCAAAAACAACGAAGATGACTACACGAATCAGTTTGCTGGCAACAGCCCTATGTTTTAGCTCAGCCATGGCTGTAGATTACGAACTAAAAAAAGAACTTTTTGAGCAAACGCTAAGTATACAAGGGATTGCTACGACTGATAAAGGTGCGGAGCTTACTCTTGCTCCCGCTGTGTGGGGGGATTTCACCATAGATAAAATATTAGCTCACGGGAGTAAGGTTTCGAAGGGGAATCAAGTCGTTTGGATTGATACAGAAAAGATTGATGAGTACATCATCGACCAAGAACTCGAGAGAAAGCTCGATGCCATTCAGCTGCAACAAGCTCAACATGAGCTCGCAGAGCTTCAGCTCAAAACTGAGCGAGATATGTTGGTGGCGAAGCGCAGTTTTGAGCGCGAGCAGGAAAATTATAAATACTTCCGCGAAGTCGAATTTCCCCAGGCTATCGCTGCGGCAAGACTCGATGGTGAGAAATCTAAGTGGTACCTTTCCTATACTCAAGAAGAGTTGAAGCAATTGCTTAAAATGTACGAAGCTGACGGGCTCACTGAGGAAACTGAGGAAATCATTGTCCAGCGATCCCAGAATTCTGTAAAAGCCGGTGCGTTTAGTAATAAGCAAAAGCAAAATGAGGTGAAATTCTCTCTGGAGAAGGAATTGCCGCGTCGCCAAATTGATCGAAAACTCAGACATGAAGCGGCTAAATTGGCGTGGGAATTTTCCCAGATCAATATACCTCGTTTACTCGAGAGCAAAGAGTTAGAGTTGTCTAAGCTTGTTCGTGAGGACAAGAAGAAAGCTGATAAACTAGTGAAAGTGAAGGCTGATCGTGCAGCTATGGTTATCAAGGCTCCAGCATCTGGAGTTCTTTACTATGGAGAATTTAAAGGGAATTCCTGGCAGCGTGAACTAGTCCCAAAAACTCTTACACTTGGTGCTAAAATCCCTCTAAAACGGGTCTTCATGACGATCGTTCCTGAGGGGAACGCAACGCGCATCGTGGCCTCAGTAGACAGCTATACAGCGAAGAGATTAAAGAAAGGTCAGACTGGCCGACTCAAGCTAGCGGCATACCCGTGGAAGTCTTTTAAGAGTTCAGTGAGCACAGTGGCTGCAACTCCTAACTTGCAGGCTAAGTGGGATGTGTCACTTGCCGCCAAGCTTGATAACAAAAAGAAACTAGCAGTGGGCGAGTCTGTGAAGGTCGACTTCGTAAGCTACCGCAAAGAAGACGCGCTCAGCATTCCAGTGAAGTCAGTGATTCAAAACTCTGATGGCAGTTTTTCTGTGAACTTGAAGATGGCCGACGATAAGCAAGAAAAGAAGACGATTACATTAGGTGAAAGTAACAGTAAACGTGTGGAGGTTCTCAGCGGCCTTTCTGAAGGGCAAGTTATCATCTACGATGCAAAGTCATGAGCAAACTCGCGTCACTTTTAGTCTGCTCTTTCCTCCTCTTTCAGGGAGCGGGGGCTCAAGTGTTAGATTCGGCTCAGCCTAGGAAGGTGGTGCCTGTGGCTCCTGTGCTCGAGAATACTCCGCTTGATTCAGCTGTGTTAGAGAGTTCGATTACTAAGGGTGTCGATTTTCTACTCAGAACTCAGAACTCGGATGGCTCGTGGGGGAATGCAACACGCACCAAGGGGCTCAATATCTATGCTCCTATGCCTGGGGCGCATCACGCCTTTAGAATGGGGACGACCTCGCTCGCATTGGCGGGGGTGATAGCAGCCAATGATAAGCGCTCCGAGGTGAATGCCGCGATTGAGCGTTGTGAAGCGTGGATGCTGCGAGAAATGCCAAAGCTGAGACGCGCTGAAGGATCAACTATCTACAATAACTGGGGCCACGCCTATGGGCTCCGAGCTTTAGTCGCTTTAGCCAAGCGTGAAGGGGTGACTGAGAAAAAAAAGGCTGAGTACGCGAAGTTAGCTCAAACCCAGTTAAAAAGCCTGTGGACTAATCAAGATATCGATGGTGGTTGGGGCTATTACGGCTTTAAATCTGTCACAGCTAAACCGAGTGCGGGCTCCAACAGTTTCACCTCAGCGACGGTCTTGCTCGCGATCAAAGAAGCCTCTGTCTTTTTTAAATTTAAACTAGATGATCGCCGGATTGAGAAGGCTGTGAAGTCTATCCAGCGCCAGCGCACCCCCGACTTTGCCTACACTTATGCAACGGGGCACATCAAGCGCCCTCGGTATTCGATCAACCGACCTGCGGGTTCGCTGGCGAGGACTCCGGCTTGCAATGCCGCGCTGCGTGAATGGGGTGATCCTAAAATTACTGATGAGGTATTGGCGATGGGTTTAGACCGATTGATCAAACGTAATGGTTGGTTAGACATCGGACGGAAGCGCCCGAAGCCACATGAAACTCACTTTGCAATCTCTGGATACTTCTATTACTACGGGCATTACTATGCGAGTGAGAATATCCTGCAGTTACCAGATGACCAGCAAGGCGAATGGAAGTCCAAGCTGGGAAAGGTGATACTGGATAAACAGGAATCCGATGGATCTTGGTGGGACTACGCCCTCTATAACTACGGTCACGCCTACGGTACAGGCTACGCGTTGACTACATTAGCGCGTTGCCGTTAGTGGATGTTAGGCCAGTTGTCTGGAACGAGGAATTTTGGTTCGTCACCAGCATGGGTGACGAACATGGTACAGCGCTGTTGTCCCAACTCGAGAAGCTCCGCGACAGGAACTTCGACCAGAGCATGGAAGATAGTGTGATCTATTTCACATAACCAAACTTGCTTAGGTAGAACTCTTGAGGTTTTTATTTCGGGGAAGTTTTGAGTTAGTTCAGAGCAATACAGCCAAGATCTCCGTCGGCTGTGGGGGCTAGCAAATTCAGGTGTTGGTTTTTGCTCGGCGTCGATGTGGTCGAAAAAGATACCGTGTATCAAATGTCTCACTTCGATACAGCCCCCGCCAGTGAGCGTGGTCATAGATTCTTTAGCATCTGGGTGGCTTGCGAGTGTGAGTTGGTGCTCGCGGAGCCTGTTGACTTTTCGGTGGTAGTTGTCTCTTGCGTCAGGACCCGGGTAGTGAGAAGTATCAGCATCGTGGTAAATGAGATAGAACTTAACGGCTAACTCTAGATGGATGTGTTGCTGCTGAATGGTGTCCCATAGGATGAAATCGAGTTCACCAATAGTACGTTTTTCAGGATTGATGATCTGAAGGTTTTTAGCGACACACTGAAATTGAGGGTCAGAGTCTAGCAGAGTAAAAAGGGCTTCTTCGTAGAGATGGCCGAGCTTTTGGTCGAAACGCAATAGGGGAGTACTAGGACTGTCGGCTGGAGGTGAGCCTGGGAGCTGCATTAGGAAGTAACCTGACTCAGGTAACTCGCCAACCATAAGTTGAGGGTGGGCTAGGCTCTCTAGAATGGCTTTAGAAAACAGGCCTTCGTGTTCCTTGGCAATTTGCTGAGTTGGGTGGTATTGCATTGGGTGAGTGGTTTAGCCAGACGTCTACGGGTCGTCTAGAAGTACTAATACTCAGTATTAGCAGCTGCGTCTTGCAATTTCGGTTGGGCACGCTTGATTAGAGCAATGCTAGTTTTACTTTCACCAGCGAAATCACTTGATTACGACTCGGATTTGCCAACCAAGAAGCACACGAAACCTCGCTTGCTCGATGACTCCGAGGAGCTCGTTGAGCAATTACGTCAGATGAGTGCCAACCAGCTTGGTAGTTTGATGTCGATTAGTCAAAAGCTCTCAGAGCTCAATGCAGAACGCTACATGAAGTGGGAGAGGGATTTCACTCATGCGAATAGCCGGCAGGCTCTCTTTGCATTCACAGGTGATGTCTATCAAGGGATGGATCTTGAAAATTGGTCTGGCGAGGATTTTTCCGAGGCTCAGAAAAAAGTGAGGATTCTTTCAGGTTTGTATGGTGTCCTGCGTCCATTAGACCTCATGCAGGCGTATCGGCTGGAGATGGGAACAAAGTTAGAAAATGCTAGGGGCAAAAATTTGTATGCATTTTGGGGCAGCAAGATAACCGACTTACTCAACAAAGATCTCAAATCGAGTGGTTCAGAGCTCGTCGTCAATCTCGCTTCGAACGAGTATTTCTCCTCTGTGAAGAAGAAAGAACTCAATGGTTGCTTGATCACACCAGCATTTAAAGACGAAAAGAATGGTAAGTATAAAGTTATCTCATTTTATGCAAAGAAAGCCCGAGGTATGATGGCTGACTATATCGTGCGTAAAGGCATCGAGGATGTGGCTGGACTGCGGAGGTTCAAATCAGCTGGGTATCTATTTGATGAAGCCAGTTCGACAGATACCGAGTTGGTTTTCCTGAGAGCTGAGCAAAAGTAGGTGCCATCTTCCACATGATTGAGGACACGCTCATGACGTTCAGAAAACTCCTTAAAATTTAACTTGGCAGGAAAATTGGCAAAATGGTAAGGATAGTGCAGATATGAAATCATTTACTAAATCACTCATCGCTCTTCTTGGCCTCATCGCTCTCAGTATGACTTCCTGTCAGACTATGCAAGGTGTCGGCCGTGACATCAGTTCAGGTGGATCAGCATTGTCTAATGCTGCTACTCGCTAGAGCTAAGACTCTCTCAAGTTTAAAAAAATAAAGCGCCAAGGTTTCTTGGCGCTTTTTTTGTTATGAATCCAATCGTGATGATTGGTGGTGGCTACATCATGTCATTTTTGACGATAGCACCTGGGAGAGTGGTTCGAGCATTACCGATTTTACGTCCTGGGTAGATGACCGTATTCGCTCCAGTGCGAACGCCATCGCCTATGATAGCTCCCAATTTAGCTAATCCGGTGTCTAGCAGTTTTCCTTGTATCATGGATCTGTGGTTTTTTCCGTCGTGGCGGTAGTTCGATAGGATCGTGCCTGCGCCAATGTTTACGTGAGAGCCGATCACTGAGTCGCCGACGTAACTGAGGTGAGCGACTGATGTGTGGTGGGCTATGAGTGAGTTCTTTACCTCGACAGCATTACCTATAATGCAGTCATTTCCGATGGAAGTGTTTCCTCGGATGTAGGCATTGGGGCCGATTCTGCAGTTGTTACCAATGGACACATTGCCTTCGATTACGACACCGGGGAGAATGCGTGATCCTTCACCTAGGTGGAGAATTCCGTCGATTTCGGAAAGTGGGCTGACTGAGCCCTTGATATCATTGCCCGGGAGCGCGTCAATGACTGCCGAGTTTACCTGTAGGATTTCCCATGGGTATCGCATGCGGAAGCAGTCGGCTTCAGTCACAACCTTTCGTAGGCATTGGCTAGGTTCGTCGACACCTTTCCACGCAACAATGTCACCAGAGGCATCATAGAGGCAGGTTGCTGGTTCTTCTCTAGCAAGCAAGCAGAGAGCTCCCACTTCGACCCAGTGATCTAATGGGAGGTGGACGGTGCTCGGAGTCACCTGCGTTAGTTCTATTACTTGGAAGCCAGCTCGACGCAGTTCTGTCGCGATGAGTTGCTTGAGTGGGATGTTGGCAATTAATACATCTGCAACATGGTGTCCAGAGGTGATAGGAGTGCAGAGCGACTCGTGGTGTGGGGTTTGAATGACAGCTTCCATAGGGTTATGAATGATTAACTCTTAACCTATCAGAAGCATAAAATACTGTCTAGCTAGTTGAGATTTAAATTTAACGATTGCAGTAAGCTGTAGCTCTTCCCATCGTAGTTGAGATGTTTAACAGTGCTGAACTACTCCGCATATTACCTATGCTTGAAGGTCGATTTCATTACGCTCAGGTTTTGGAGTCTAGCAATGATACAGCGGCAAGCCTGATTCGTTCAGGAGCTAAGTCTGGCACTTTAGTATTGGCTGAAGAGCAGACAAAAGGTCGTGGACGCGGTGGGAATCGGTGGAGTTGCCCGCGAGGTCAAGGCTTACTCTTTTCTCTTGTGCTAGAACCAGATTTGGAACGCGCACAATGGTCGAGGTTGGCATTAGCTGCCGGAGTTGCGCTGGCGGAAGTACTGGAGAAGTCTGGTTTATCTGCTGAGATAAAATGGCCGAATGATGTGTGGATTGGTGGTAAGAAGTGTGCTGGCATATTGGTCGAAGGTTGCGAGGACTGTGTGGTTGTCGGTATGGGAATCAATGTTGCGGTAACAGAATTCCCCCAAGAACTGAATGCTACTTCCATTTTGTTAGAATGTGGTAGAGAGATTGATAGAGAGGCTTTACTAGCAGATGTAGTGCAGTCGATTATAGCATGGGGCAGCCGTTGTGGTACTTATTTTGGCTCCGTTGTGGAAGCTGTCAACAGACGCTGCGCGATGAAAGGTGAGATGATTCAACTACGGCAGGAGGGCCTACAGCTCTCAGGTATGATGGCTGGTGTGAGTGAAGATGGATATTTGATGTTGGAAATTGATGGCGAAATGGAAATGATTGCCCAAGCCGATGAAATACGGCTTCTAAAAGTGAAACAGTGAGAAGATGAAAAAGGTAAGACTGGCAGTGGATTTTGGCGGGACGCGTGTGAAATATGGAATCGCGCGTGACGGAGTGGTGCTTGCTCAAGACAGTTTTGATGTTATTGATCGACGACGCTTCGTTGCTCACACTGAATCCTTGAATGCCGGTTTTGAGAAGTTGCTTAATGGACTAAACCTGGAGCTAAGTGATTGTGAAGGACTCGGCATGGCATTTCCATGCTTAGTCTCTGCGGACTGTAAGCGGGTCACGCGGACATTCCTGAAATTTGATGACCTCGTGGACTTCGATATCCAGGGCTGGAGCCAAGATACCTTCGGGCTAACATGCGACATAGAAAATGACGCGCGCGCGGCACTGATCGGCGAATGGCGTTCTGGCGCAGGTAAGGGAATGGACAATTTATTTATGCTAACACTAGGTACCGGTTGCGGTACAGCAGTGGTGTTAGAAGGAAGACCTATCCACGGATTTAGTGGGATGGCTGGGAATATGGGAGGGCATAGTATCACCCACCGGAGTGGTGAGAAATGCTGGTGCGGTAGCCAGGGGTGCCTCGAAGCCCAAGTGGCGAGTTGGGCATTAGAAGGACTTGCCCGTAAGGAACCAAGCTTTGGTCGTAGCGCCCTAGCACAAGTAGGGAAGATCGACTATCGAGCAGTTTTCAGCCAAGCTGGCGAAGGAGATGCTCTAGCAATTCAATTACGAGATAAGGCTTTGGATACTTGGGCTGCCGTTTTGATCAATGGAGTCCACTTTTTTGACCCGCAAAAAATCATCATAGGTGGGGGGATCATGGCGAGTGCGGATGTTATCCTACCGGCGCTCCAGAAAATTCTAAATGCGCAAGCTATTCAGGTAGCTGGTCCAGTCCAAATTGTGGCTGCAGAGCTCGGTGATGGGGCTGCGCTGGTTGGGGTCTAAGCTTATTTGGCGTACACGTATTTGAATCCATCTTTGATGTCCTTCGCGATGATCAATATGACGGGCAGCAGGAGTAGTGTGATGATGGTGGCGAATAGTATACCAAAGGCTAGTGAGGCTGCCATAGGCTTGAGGAATTGCGCCTGAACTTCGGTCTCACGGAGTAGTGGGTAAAGCCCGAAGAAGGTCGTGAGCGAGGTGAGGAGGATAGCTCTGAAGCGATCCGCTCCAGCCCGTTTACAGGCTTCTAATAAGCTGAGTCCTTCTTCTCTAAGGTCGCCGACTCGGCAGACAAGTACTAGTGAGTCATTCACCACAACTCCGGAGAGTGCGAGGATACCGAAGACGGAGAGGATGGAGACTGGAATTCCCATGATGTAGTGTCCCACTAGTGCTCCAATGATGCCAAACGGTATGACTGACATGATGAGTAACGGCTGAACATAGCTTTTCAGTGGGATGGCTATCAGTATATAGATGAATACAATGGAAAAGAGGAAGCCGACTTGTAGTGATTTCATGGACTTCATTCGTTGCTCTACCTCACCACTTGCGCTGATAGCAATGCTTGGGTACTTCGCTAACATTTGTGGGTAGTATTCCCGTTGGAGACGTTTTTCAATTTCGTCAGATGAGGTGACAGCCTTGTCGATTGATCCTTCAACGGCGACGACCCGCTTATTATCGTAGCGTTCGATTGAGGCTAGCGACTCCGAGTACTCGGTGGTGGCAACGAGTGAAAACGGTACGGCAGTGCCATCAGGCTTACGAATACGCATGTCACGTAAGGTTTCTAGTGAGCCTCGTTGTTCAAGCGGGTAGCGAACCATGACGCGCAGCTCTTCGCGACCGCGTTGGACACGCTGGGCTTCGCGGCCGTAGAAGGCATCGCGCACACCGATGGCGAGATCACGTTTGGTGATTTGCGCAGCCTGGGCTTCTGGGGTGATGGAGTAGAGGATTTCGGGTTTTCCTGAGTCGAAAGTGTCTAGCACGTCGTAGACACCTGAGTAGGTGGCGACGACGGATTTGAGGTCTTCGGCAGCGAGTTTCAGTTCATCTAGGTTTTCAGATTCAAGATTGATTACAAAGTCACCACCAGGTGGGCCGGCTTTGGCGGCAAAGGATAGTGAGCGGGCTCCAGCAATCGGGCCAACCTGTTGGCGCCAGTCTTTGATGATTTGTTCTGTAGTTAGGAGTTCGCGGGTAGTCGACCGTGTCAACTCGGTTACAATCGACACTTTGGTGTTATCGCTAGAGGTAATCTGAAGTTCGATGAATGGATTATGGCCAAATTCCTCCTCGTAGCGGGCTCCCAGTTTTTCGGAAGCCTGTTCGATCAGTAGAGCTGAACTGTGTAGGTAGTCAACGGATTGACCTTGCTCTAGCTCGAGCGTTACTGTGATGTTGTCTTGGTAGATATTAGGGAAAAAGACAAAGCGCAATTGGCCGGCTGGTAGCAGGCTGATCACCAGAATGAGGACGGCGACGAATGCCGCAAATACTGCGTAGCGCCAAGCAATAAAGGTGCGTATGAGTGGCCGATAGAGTGAGTCAATTACCCATGTCAGACCGCGTGCAATCGCGCCCTGAAATCTTGACCAAGCTCTAGATATGGCATTACCTGGTTTCCTGTGCACATTGAGGTGTGCTAGGTGAGATGGCAGGATGAGCTTCGATTCGATCAGTGAAAAAATTAGGCAGAGAATGACGGTGGTGGCGATTTGTCCAAAGACATTGCCCATGCGTCCACTGACCTGTGTGAGAGGTAGGAAGGCGGCGATGGTAGTGATCACACCAAAGGTCGCGGGGGTGACCACTTTACTCACTCCTCGCACTGTCGAGCGAATATAGCCTTCGCTGTCGGTGACTTCTGCCTGCTGTTCTTTTTCTGAATATATAGACTCACCGATGACAATGGCGTCGTCCACAACGACGCCTAACACGATGAGGAATCCGAAGGCAGAAATGACATTCACCGAGAGATCAATCCCAGCAATTGGGAAGCATGCCAGAGCGCCTGCTAGTGAGATGGGCACACCGATGGCAACCCAGAACGCGAGCCGGAGGTTGAGGAATAATGTGAGGATTAAGAAAACTAAGGTCACTCCTAGAAAGCCGTTTTTACCAAGCAAAACGAGTCGATCACGGATGTTGACCGCACCATCATACCAACCGGCGACTTGGATGCCTTCAGGAAGCTTGTTTGCTTTAGAGTATTCTTCTACGGTTTCCTGAGCTTGTTGTACCGCCTTGAGTATATCGTCATTGCCCTCGGTCTTGATTCTGAGGCTAACCGACGGCTGGCCTCTGTAGCGGTTCAGATATTTTTGATCGATGAAGCCATCGCGGACGTCTGCGACATCTTTGACAAAAATGCGCGTGCCATCTGCGTTGGTGCGGACTGGGATATTTTCGAAGTCAGCCTTGAGGTAGGCTTGATCACGTGAGCGCAGTGAGATGTCTCCGCGCTCGGAGCGTATGACGCCACCACCAAGGTCTAGCGAGTTGTCTGAAATGGCACGGGATAGTTCGTCAAAGGTGAGATTGTAGAATCGCAGCTTTTGCTCGGATGGTTCAATAGAAATTTCATAATCTCGGTCGCCGACTGTCTCGACTTTTGAAATGGCGTCTTGGCGTAGGAGGACATCACGTAAATTACGTGCAGCTTCTTTGAGTGTGGCTTCTGAAGCGTCACCATAGAGTTCTACCCAGAGTACCTCATTGGTCCGCTTCTGTTCTATGATTACTGGTTTTTCAGCTTGTTCTGGGAAGCTTGGGATCGCATCGACTTGGATTTTGACGTTATCGAGCAGTTTCGTTATAGGGTAATTTTCCTTAGCTTGAATGGTGACAGTGGCAATGTTGTCCTTACTGAGCGAGCGGATATGCTCAATGCCTTCAACTGACTGGAGGGATTCTTCAATTTTGATGGCGACACCACGCTCGACGTCTTCAGGGGTGCTGCCGCGGATTGGGACCATGACTCGAACGGTTTCCGCATCAAATGCCGGGAAGCCTTCTTTGCGAACAGTGAATGCCGTGAATAGCCCTGCCGCTAATATGGAGAACATCAAGATATTCGCCACAACTGGGTTGGAGGCAAACCAGGTGATGAAAGGGTGCTTCTGAAGAGGTGATGACACGTCGCTATGAGTAGGTGTTAGGTGACTGCGCTAGGTGAGCTATTTGCTTGAAGTTTTGACTAACATGCCGGTGCGGAAGTTGGTCAAAGGCCGAGAAACAATTCTGAGTGGGGGATCTAGAGCTGACTCTATCAAATTTACGTAAGCCATGCCATTGTGGCTGTGCAGGCGTTCGGCATTGATTTTTACAAGCTTCATTTCGGG